>Ga0081538_10000088_pt1 | contig 88922 bp, 97 predicted proteins | sample TabmetS5T2R1_FD_71022 | JGI IMG/M metagenome (GOLD analysis project Ga0081538, IMG submission 71022) | Tabebuia heterophylla rhizosphere microbial communities from the University of Puerto Rico - S5T2R1 | ecosystem: Host-associated > Plants > Roots > Rhizosphere ... | reverse complement strand
CCCGCGGGTCCTCGACGCAGCGCACCCCGTGGCCGATCCGGTCGGCATGCAACTGGTGGAGGCAGCCGGCGACGCTGTCCGGGCCGCGCAGCTCGCCGCCGTGCGGGTCGCTGAGCAGGTCGGCCCGGGCGGCGATCGCGAACGCCGGCGCGAAGTCGTCGATCCGGCCGCGCCGCTCGTCGTTGGACAGGCCGAACCCGACGACGCCGCGCCCCGCGTACTGGCGGGCGAGCCGGGCCAGCGTACGCGCGTCCAGCGGATGCCGGGTGCGGTTGGCCGCGATGACGACGCCGATCCCGATCCCGACCTGGCGCTCGGCGGCCCGGACGGCGTCCAGCACCATCTCGGTGAACGCGGTGATGCCGCCGAACCGGTTGCCGTAGCCGGACGGGTCGACCTGGATCTCCATCCAGCCCCCGCCGTCGGCGCGGTCGTCCTCGGCCGCCTCGAGAACGAGCCGGCGAAGGTCGTCCTCGGTCCGCAGCACCGAGCGGGCGACGTCGTACAGCCGCTGAAACCGGAACCAGCCCTTCTCGTCGGTCGCCGTCAGGTGCGGCGGCCAGTCCTCGGTCAGCGCCGCCGGCAGCCGATGCCCGTCCCGCTCGGCCATCTCCAGCAGCGTCGAGTGCCGCATCGCGCCGGTGAAGTGCAGGTGCAGGTGTGCCTTCGGCAGGGTGTGCACGTCGCGCCGCGGTCCGACGTCGTCCACGGCGCCGTCGCTGTCGACGGCGTTCGGGCGCGATTCGAGCGAGGTCACCGGTCCAGCGCCTCGCGGAGGTCGTCGGCCAGCCGATCGGCTTCGTCGGCCGACACCCGCTCGGCCTCGGGGCGCTCGAGCCGAGCGAAGATCCGCGGCCCGCGCTCGTCGGCCGGCTGGTCCGGCATCCGAGGGACGACGTGGAAGTGCAGGTGCTCGAAGCCCTCGGCCTCGGCGTAGAGCATGACGTACGTCTTGAGGCAGCCGGTGGTCTGCTGCAGCGCGCGGGTGAGGTCGGCCAGCAACGGCCCCAGCTGGGCCGACTCGTCCGGTTCGAGCTCGGCCAGGCTCAGGACGTGCCGGCGCGGAACGACGACGAGCCAGCCGGGCAACGACGTGTTGAACGCGTGGGCGGCCCGCCACCGGTCGGTCACGACCACGCGCTGCCAGGACGGCAGCTCGTCGTCGAGCTCCACGGAGCACGAGTAGCAGCCGTCGACGCGCATCCGGGTCAGGCCGCGCCCAGCAGCTTCTGGATCCGGCCGACGCCCTCCACCAGGTCGTCGTCGGACAGCGCGTACGACATCCGCAGGTACCCCGGCGTCCCGAACGCCTCGCCGGGCACGACGGCGACCTCGACCTCGTCCAGGATCACGTCGGCGAGCTCGGCCGACGACTCCGGCCGGCGGCCGGCGACCTCGCGACCCAGCACGTCGACCACCGACGGGTACGCGTAGAAGGCGCCCTTCGGCTCGGGACACCGGATCCCGTCGACGGCGTTCAGCATGTCGACGATCGTGCGGCGTCGCCGGTCGAACGCCTCGCGCATGTGCGCCACGGCCGACAGGTCGCCCGCGACGGCGGCCAGCGCCGCCCGCTGCGAGACGTTGGCGACGTTGGAGGTGGCGTGCGACTGCAGGTTGGCCGCGGCCTTCGCGACGTCCGGCGGCGCGATCAGCCAGCCGACCCGCCAGCCGGTCATCGCGTACGTCTTGGCGACGCCGTTGACGACCACGCAGCGGTCGGCCAGGTCGGGGACGGCGACCGGCATCGAGACCGCCTCGACGCCGTCGTAGGTCAGGTGCTCGTAGATCTCGTCGGTGACCACCCAGATGCCGTGCTCGACCGCCCAGTGGCCGATCGCCTCGACCTGGTCGGGCGGGTATACGGCGCCCGTGGGGTTCGACGGGGAGCAGAACAGCAGCGCCTTCGTCCGCTCCGTACGGTCCGCCTCGAGCTGCTCGACGGTCACCAGGTAGTCCTGCGTCTCGTCGGCGACCACGTCCACCGGCACCCCGCCGGCGAGCCGGATCGACTCGGGGTAGGTCGTCCAGTACGGCGTCGGGAGCAGCACCTCGTCACCGGGGTCGAGCAGCGTCGCGAACGTCTCGTACACCGCCTGCTTGCCGCCGTTGGTCACGACGACCTGACCGGCCTGGACCTCGTAGCCCGAGTCCCGCCGGGTCTTGTCGACGATCGCCTGCTTGAGCTCGGGCAGTCCGCCGGCCGGCGAGTAGCGGTGGTTGCGGGGATCGGCGCAGGCCTCGACCGCCGCCGCGACGATGTAGTCCGGCGTCGGGAAGTCGGGCTCGCCCGCCCCGAACCCGATGACCGGCCGGCCGGCCGCCTTCAGCGCCTTGGCCTTGGCGTCGACCGCGAGCGTCGCGGACTCGGCGATGCCGCCGACGCGGGCCGAGATCCGGGCGGAGGAGCGGGGTGGGGAAGCCGTCATGGGCTCATCGTCCCATCTCGGACATCCACCGGCCCTCCGAGGTTGGCAACCGCCCGGTTCGACGCGAGGTGGCGGCAACCCGTACACTCATCTCTCCGGTGGATTCTCACCCTGTGTCGTCATGCCCTCAACCTGGCTCGTCGAGGGTCGAGGATGAGGCATTCGCCAAAGGGCAGTAGCTCAACTGGAAGAGCACCGGTCTCCAAAACCGGCGGTTGGGGGTTCGAGTCCCTCCTGCCCTGCGAGCCGCCGCCAGGGCTGGGATCGGCAGGGATGCCGGTCCACAATGGTGGGAGACGACGCGAGGACGCGGACGTGAGTCGACGAAACGAAGTGAGGCGAGGACGTGAGTGAGACCCGCTCGAGCGCGGTGTCGAAGCGTCGCGAGGGCGGCGGGCGCACGACGCCGGTGACGTTCTACCGGCAGGTGGTCGCCGAGCTTCGCAAGGTGGTCTGGCCGACCCAGCAGATGGTCGTGACCTACTTCTTCGTCGTCCTCGTCTTCGTGCTCGTCATGATGAGCATCATCGCCGGGCTGGACTTCGGTTTCGGCAAGGCGATGTTCGAGATCTTCGGCTGACCCCGCGTCAGCGAATTGGTGAGTGAAGGTGTCCGAACCAACCGTGTCCCAGCAGTACGACGAGGCGACCGACCGGTCCGCCACGTCCGGCGACGAGGTCGCTGACGACGTGGCGGCGGCCGACGACGCCCCGGCGACCGACGCTCCGGCCGACAGCGCCGAGGCGGAGAACGTCCCGGCCGACGGCGCCGAGGCGGAGAACGTCCCGGCTGACAGCGCCGAGACGGAGAACGTCCCGGTCGACAGCGCCGAGGTTGAGAGCGCCGAGGCGGAGAACGTCCCGGTCGACGGCGCCGAGGCGGAGAACGTCCCGGCCGACAGCGTCGAAGCGGACAGCGCTCCGGTTGAGAGCGCCTCAGCGGAGGTCGCCGAGGTTGAGAGCGGCCCGGCGGAGGATGCCTCAGCGGAGGCTACCCCGGCGGAGTCCGAGTCGGCCGACGTCGATCCGCTGGAGGAGTTCCGCGAGCGCCTGCACAGCCAGATCGGCGACTGGTACGTCGTGCACACCTACTCCGGCATGGAGAAGCGGGTCAAGGCCAACCTCGAGAACCGCGTCACCTCGCTCAACATGGAGGAGTTCATCCACGAGGTCGTGGTGCCCACCGAAGAGGTGGCCGAGATCAAGAACGGCCAGCGCAAGATGGTCCGCCGCACCGTGCTCCCGGGCTACGTCCTGGTCCGGATGGACCTCACCGACGAGTCCTGGGCGGCCGTCCGGCACACGCCGTCGGTCACCGGGTTCGTCGGACACGCGCACCAGCCGGTCCCGCTCAGCCTCACCGAGGTCGAGAACATGCTGGCCCCGGCGGTCCAGGCCGAGGTCGAGGTGCCCGCTGAGGTCCCGGAGGAGCAGCAGAAGGCTCCCAAGGTCGAGTTCACCGACTTCGGCGTCGGCGACTCGGTCATGGTGGTCGACGGGCCGTTCGCCACGCTGCATGCCACGATCACCGAGATCAACCTCGACGCGCAGCGCGTCAAGGCGCTGGTCGAGATCTTCGGCCGGGAGACCCCGGTCGAGCTCAGCTTCACCCAGATCCAGAAGGTCTGAGCCCGCGACGGCCCTCAGACGTACGAAACGCACAACCCGAGGTCAAGGAAGCTCACATGCCCCCGAAGAAGAAGGTCGCCGCGCTGGTCAAGGTGCAGTTGCAGGCCGGCTCGGCGACGCCGGCGCCGCCGGTCGGGACCGCGCTCGGCCCGCACGGCGTCAACATCATGGAGTTCTGCAAGGCGTACAACGCGGCGACCGAGTCGATGCGCGGCAACGTCGTGCCGGCCGAGATCACGATCTACGAGGACCGGACGTTCAGCTTCATCACGAAGACGCCTCCGGCGGCCGAGCTGATCAAGAAGGCGGCCGGCCTCAGCAAGGGGTCGTCGACGCCGCACACCGACAAGGTCGGCCGGATCAACCGGGACCAGGTCCGCGAGATCGCGACCACCAAGCTCCCCGACCTCAACGCCAACGACATCGACGCCGCGATGAAGATCGTCGAAGGCACCGCCCGTTCGATGGGCGTCACCGTCGACCAGTAGCGACACCGACAGCTCAACACCGTGGCAGGGCAGCTGACGCTCCCGATATGACCACATCTGGTACGAGTACGAGAGGAAACCAGACATGAAGCGCAGCAAGAACTACCGCGCCGCCGCCGAGGCTCTCGACGGCGACTCGACGTACTCGCCGCTGCAGGCGATGCGGCTGGCGAAGTCGTCGGCGAAGACCAAGTTCGACTCCACCATCGACGTCGCGATGCGCCTCGGGGTCGACCCCCGGAAGGCCGACCAGATGGTGCGCGGCACCGTCAACCTGCCGCACGGGACCGGCAAGACCGCTCGGGTGCTGGTGTTCGCGACGGCGGACAAGGCCGACGCGGCGCGCGAGGCGGGCGCGGACTTCGTCGGCGCCGACGACATGGTCGAGAAGGTCAGCGGCGGCTGGCTCGACTTCGACGCCGTGGTCGCGACGCCGGACATGATGGGCAAGGTCGGCCGGCTGGGTCGCGTGCTCGGCCCCCGCGGCCTGATGCCCAACCCGAAGACCGGCACGGTCACGCCCGACGTCGGGAAGGCGGTGTCCGACATCAAGGGCGGCAAGATCGAGTTCCGGGTCGACCGTCACGCCAACCTGCACTTCATCATCGGCAAGGCATCGTTCTCCGAGCAGCAGCTGGCCGAGAACTACGCGGCCGCGCTCGACGAGGTGCTGCGGCTGAAGCCGGCCAGCTCGAAGGGGCGCTACCTCCGGAAGATCACGGTGTCCACGACGATGGGCCCGGGCGTCCCGGTCGACCCGAACCGGACGCGCAACGTCGCCGCCGACGACGCCTGAGTCTCGTCGGGACCGGAACCCGGGCCCCCGGTGGGTCGACCGCAAACGTTTGCCTTACGCTGGCGACCACTATTCTTCATAGATCCGGGGAGACTCATGACGCTGCGGCGCGCCGCGATCGCGGTCTCGGCGGCGGCCGTACTGCTGGTCGCCGGTTGTGACTCCACCGAGGAGGGCGCGGGCGACGACAGCTCCGCCGAGTCGAGACCGGAGCCGACGCAGTCGACCCCACCGTCCGACCGGGTCGCCGACGCCCCGGCCGACCCGGCTGCCCGCCTCACCCTGGCCAGCTTCCCGACCACCACCAGCCGGGCCCAGCTGCGAGCCCGGACCGCCCACATTCGGGCCGAGATCGAGATGCAGGGCGAGCGCGCCGTCCTGGACGGCGGGCTGAGCCTCGGAGAGTCGCTGGCGACGACGTCGTTCGCGATCGAGATGTCGGCGCGGCCGGCCGGTAGCGACGTCTCGCTGATCATGGTGGACAACACGCTCTACCAGCGGACCGGCGGCAGCGCCGACGGTCGGTATCTCGCACTCGACCTGGACGACAGCAGCAACCCGCTCAGCGCGTTCTACACCCAGCTGCTCGGGCAGTCCGACCCGGCGGGGATCATCCGCGCCTTCGAGGACGCGATCGAGGACTTTCGGCCGGTGGGCTCGGCCCGGCTCGACGGCGTCTCGACGACCCGCTACCGGGTCACGGTCGACAGCAGGAAGGTGCTCGCCAAGCTGCTCGGACCGGACCTGATGGCCGCGCGGAGCGCCCTCGGGCCGCTGCCGAGGACGCTGATCTACGACGTCTGGGTCGGCGAGGGCGACAATCTACCCCGGCGGATGACGTACGCCGTGATGGGCAACACGGTCGTCATGCACCTGACGGACTGGGGCGAGCCGGTCGACATCCAGGCGCCGCCGCCGAGCCAGGTCAGCGACGAGCCACTCGTCACCGTGCCGTCGGTGCCGAAGTCGTAGCCCACACGAGGTCGGGGCCGATCGCCGCCAGGTCCGGGCAGCCGGCCAGGCACATCGCGTGCTCCAACTCCTCGGTCATGTCCGTGAGCAGGCGATGGACGCCGGCGGCGCCGTCTACCGCCAGGGCCCACAGCGCCGGTCGGCCGACCAGCACGGCGCGGGCGCCGAGGGCGAGGGCGGTCAGGACGTCCTCGCCGCGGCGGATGCCACCGTCGACGTAGACCTCGGTCGCGTCGCCGACCGCGGTCGCCACCTCGGGGAGCGCCGTCGCGGTGGCGACCGATCCGTCGAGCTGCCGACCGCCGTGGTTGGACACCACGACTCCCGCGGCGCCGGCGTCGACGCAGCGGCTGGCGTCGTCGGCCCGAAGGACACCCTTGACGACGACGGGGAGGCCGGTGACCTCGGCCAGCCAGCCGATCGTGTCCGGGGTCAGGTCGGCCGCCTTGTCGTACGCCGTGTCGGCCAGGTCGGGATCGATGTTGGCCCGCAGGTACTCCGGCGGCAGCACGTCCCAGACCGTCGGCCGGTCGAGCGGGTCCTCCTTGCGACCGACGACGGCGGTGTCCGCGGTCAGCACCACCGCGCTGGCCCCGGCGGCGACGGCCCTGCGGAGGTAGTCCGCCGTCGCGCCCCGATCCCGCAGGACGTACGCCTGGACCCACCATTCGGCCCCGACGCCACCGATCGCCTCGAACGGCATGCCGGCGTTGCTCGACACGCACAGCAGGGAGCCGGCCGATCGCGCCCCCTCGGCCATGGCCACCTCACCCTTCGGGTGGGCCTGCCGCTGGACCGTGGTCGGCGCCACCAGGATCGGTGCCGCGACCGCGGTGCCGAGCACGGTCGTCTCGGTACGCACGGTGGACACGTCGACCAGGACGTGCGGCCGGAGCCGAAACGCCGCCCACGCCGACTCGGCCTCTCGCACGCTGCGCTGCCCGGCCGAGCCCTGCCGGATGTAGCGGTGGACCGGCTCGTCCAGCCGCTCGGCGGCCGCCGCCTCCAGGGTGTCGATCCAGCGCATGGGACTCCTTCCCGACCGTGACAACGACACTGTGGTGGATGTCGTACCCCGCTCGCGACCCTGATTTGGATCCGCCGGGTGTCGTCCCTTAGCCTTGACCCCGCCGAAGACCGCTGGTTGTCGGTGCCGTGCCACGGCTCCGATCGAAGGTCCCGCATCGCGGGCGGCCCGCGCAGGTTGACACGACCGTCCACGCGAAGGCGTGGACCGCCCCGTGCGCCCTGCGCCGGGGCGTTTCGCTTGTCGGGCCCGACCCGCGATCCTCGGTGACCACCGTGCACGTGCGGAAGGAGACCCATGTCGCGTGCAGACAAGGAAGCGGCGGTAGCGACGCTCGCCGGCGAGTTCCGCGACGCCAACGGCGTCGTCCTGACCGACTATCGCGGTCTCAGCGTCGACGACCTGCAGCAGCTGCGGCGGGCGCTCGGCGACAACGCGACGTACGCGATCGTCAAGAACACCCTGACCAAGCTGGCGGCCCAGGACGCCGGCCTCGAGGGGCTCGCGGACCTGCTGGTCGGCCCGTCGGCCATCGCCTTCGTCAAGGGCGACGCCGTCGAGACCGCCAAGGGCCTGCGGGACTTCGGGCGGACCAACGACGCCCTGGTGATCAAGGGCGGCTATCTCGAGGGCAAGCCGGTCTCGGCCGACGAGATCCGACAGCTGGCCGACCTCGAGTCCCGCGACGTTCTGCTGGCCAAGCTCGCGGGCGCGCTGCAGGCCTCGCTGCAGAACGCGGTCTCGCTGTTCAACGCTCCGCTGGCCGACGCCGCCCGGGTCCTGGGCGCGCTGCAGGCCAAGCTCGAGGACGAGGCTCCGGCACCGGCGGAGCCGGCCGCCGAGGGCGACGACGCCTGACGACCCCGCTCGGTCCCGGCCGAGCCCGATGATTCGAAACATTCAGTGAGGAAGGCCACCATGGCGAAGATCAGCACCGACGACCTGCTCGAGACGTTCAAGGAGATGACGCTTCTCGAGCTCAGCGAGTTCGTGAAGCAGTTCGAGGAGACCTTCGGCGTCACCGCGGCCGCTCCGGTCGCGGTTGCCGCGGCTCCGGCGGCCGGCGGCGCGGCCGGCGGCGAGGCCCCGGCCGAGGAGAAGGACGAGTTCGACGTCGTCCTCGAGTCGGTCGGCGACAAGAAGATCCAGGTGATCAAGGAGGTCCGCGGACTGACCAGCCTGGGTCTGAAGGAGGCCAAGGAGCTCGTCGAGAGCGCGCCGAAGCCGGTCATCGAGGGCGCCAACAAGGAGACCGCCGACAAGGCCAAGGAGGCGCTCGAGGGCGCCGGCGCCACCGTCTCGGTCAAGTAGCACCCAGCCGAACGGGGACACAAAAGGGGCAGCCACCAGGGCGTGGCTGCCCCTTTGCTATGCGCCCGACTCGTCCCCTGTCACCCCTGTTGTCACCCGCAGTTACCGCACGGTAACGTGCACGCGTCCCGGACGTTGCCGGGCGTAACTTGTCGATGAACGGATCGTTGAACGGGGCAGCGGCCGCGTCAGCGGTCGATCGGATCACGGTCGCCCTCGGCTCTGTCGCTCGCCGTGGCTGGCCAGGCCACGGCCAGGTGGGTCGAGGAGGGACCGGGTAGGTGGGCGTCGAGGTACGGGTCGATGGGCTGACCAAGTCCTTCGGCAAGCAGCTCATCTGGGGTGACGTGACGCTCACACTGCCGGCGGGCGAGATCTCGGTGATGCTCGGCCCGTCCGGCACCGGCAAGTCGGTCTTCCTCAAGACGCTGATCGGGCTGCTCAAGCCCGACCGCGGCCACATCCACATCGAGGGCCACGACATCGCCACCTGCCGGGAGCACGAGCTCTACCAGGTGCGACGGCTGTTCGGCGTGCTGTTCCAGGACGGCGCGATGTTCGGCTCCATGAACCTCTACGACAACGTCGCCTTCCCGCTGCGAGAGCACACGAAGAAGTCGGAGTCGGAGATCCGGCGCATCGTCATGGAGAAGATGGAGATGGTCGGCCTGGTGGGGGCCGAGAAGAAGCTCCCCGGCGAGATCTCCGGCGGCATGCGCAAGCGGGCGGGCCTGGCCAGGGCACTGGTCCTCGACCCGGAGATCCTCCTGATCGACGAGCCGGACTCCGGCCTCGACCCGGTGCGGACGGCCTACATCAACCAGCTCTTCGTCGACCTCAACGCCCAGATCGAGGCCACGTTCCTCATCGTCACCCACGACATCAACACCGCCCGTACGCTTCCGGACAACATCGGCCTGCTCTACCACCGGCACCTGGCGATGTTCGGACCGCGCGAGATGCTCCTGTCGTCCCGCGAGCCGGTGGTCGCCCAGTTCCTCAACGCCCAGCGGATCGGCCCGATCGGCATGAGCGAGGAGAAGGACGCCGACGAGCTCGCGGCGGAGTCGCACGTCAACATGCCCCCGCTGCCGCCGATCCCGACCCAGCTGCTGCCGTCCGACGGCCAGCCGCGGCGGACGCAGCAGCCGCCCGGCGAGTGGTGCCGGCGCAACGGCGTCACCCCGCCGCCCGGTTCGTTCGCCGACAACATGGTCATGGCCCCTGGCGCCCAGACATGAGTGTCCCGACGGTCACCCGGCCGGTCGCGACCGCCGGCAAGCTCTTCGCGTTCGGGCTGGACGTGTTCTTCGCGCTGTTCCGGCGTCCGTTCCAGTTCCGCGAGTTCCTGCAGCAGGCCTGGTTCATCGCCTCGGTCACGATCGTCCCGACGGCGCTGGTGGCCATCCCGTTCGGCGCCGTCATCGCCCTCCAGGTCGGTGGCCTGATCAGCCAGTTCGGCGCCCAGTCGTTCGTCGGGTCGGCCGCGGTCCTCGCCGTCATCCGGGAGGCCGGTCCGATCGCGACGGCGCTGCTGATCGCCGGGGCCGGCGGCTCGGCGATCGCGGCCGACCTCGGGGCCCGAAAGATCCGCGAGGAGCTCGACGCCATGCAGGTGCTCGGGATCGACCCGATCCAGCGGCTGGTGGTACCGCGGGTGCTCGCCGCCATGGTGGTCGCCGTCTTCCTCAACGGCCTCGTCAGCGTCGTCGGCGTCCTGGGCGGCTACTTCTTCAACGTCGTGCTGCAGGACGGCACGCCGGGCGCCTACCTCGCGTCGTTCACGGCACTCGCCCAGCTGCCCGACCTCTGGCAGGGCATGGCCAAGGCGTTGGTCTTCGGCCTGATCGCGGCCGTCGTCGCGTCCTACAAGGGGATGAACGCCGCGGGTGGCCCGAAGGGCGTCGGCGACGCGGTCAACGAGTCGGTCGTCATCACCTTCTTGCTGCTGTTCGTCGCCAACTTCGTGATGAGCGCGATCTACTTCCAGCTCGTACCACCGAAGGGGGCTTGACGTGTCCGACCTCGGCACGACCCTCCGTTCGGCGTACCAGCGGCCGCTGGCCGGGCTGGACAACCTCGGTCGCGAGCTGAAGTTCTACGCCAAGGCGATCGCCTGGACGCCGCGGACGGTCCGCCGCTACCGGAAGGAGATCGTGCGCCTGCTGGCCGAGGTCACGCTCGGCTCCGGAGCGCTCGCCGTCATCGGCGGCACGGTCGGCGTCATCACGGCCCTCGCCTTCTTCACCGGCACCGAGGTCGGCCTCCAGGGCTACGCCGCGCTCAACCAGATCGGCACCGCCGCGTTCTCCGGATTCGTCTCGGCCTACTTCAACACCCGTGAGATCGCGCCGCTGGTCGCCGGGATCGCGCTGGCGGCGACGGTCGGCTGCGGCTTCACGGCCCAGCTCGGCGCGATGCGGATCAGCGAGGAGGTGGACGCCCTCGAGGTGATGGCGATCCCGTCGCTGCCGTTCCTCGTGACGACCCGGATCATCGCCGGCCTGATCGCGATCATCCCGCTGTACGTCGTCGGGCTGCTGTCGTCGTACTTCGCGACCCGATTAACCGTGACCGGGTTCTTCGGTCAGAGCAGCGGGACGTACGACCACTACTTCACTCTGTTCTTACCACCCGGCGACGTGCTGTGGTCGTTCGGCAAGGTGCTGATCTTCGCGGTCGTCGTCATCCTGATCCACTGCTACCACGGCTACCACGCCTCCGGCGGCCCGGCCGGGGTCGGCGTCGCCGTCGGCAGGGCGGTCCGGACATCCATCGTCGCCATCAACGTCATCGACCTCTTCCTGTCCATGGCGATCTGGGGGACGACCACGACGGTGCGGCTGGCGGGCTGACGATGGCTGGCACGAACCGGATCGCGGTCGCCTACCGGGCCATCTCCGGCCGGGTGCTGGGCATCGCCTTCCTCGTCCTGCTGCTGCTGTTCGTCTGGCTGACCTACGCGATCTACAGCAAGAAGTTCGTCGACTACGTCCCGGTCGACGTGCGCGCGTCCAGCATCGGGCTGCAGCTCAACACTCGGGCCGACGTGAAGCTGCGGGGGATGATCGTCGGCGAGGTGCGCTCGACCGAGGTGGACGGCGACGGCGCGATCCTGCACGTCGGACTGCAGCCCGACAAGGTCGACCAGATCCCCGACAACGTCACGGCCCTGATCGTGCCCAAGACGCTGTTCGGCGAGAAGTACGTCGCCCTGCAGATCCCGGACGACCCGGCCGAGCAGTCGATCGAAGAGGACGACGTCATCGAGCAGGCGAGCGTCCCGATCGAGGTCGAGAAGGTCCTCGACGACGTCTACCCGCTGCTCACGGCGGTCCAGCCGAGGGACCTGGCCAGCACCCTCAGCACCCTGGCGACGGCGCTGGGCGGCCGCGGCGAGCGGATCGGCGACAACCTGGTCCGGCTCGACGGCTACCTCCAGAAGCTCAACCCGCTCGTACCGCAGCTGGTCCAGGACCTTCGTGACCTCGGCGAGGTCGCCGACCTGTACGCCTCGCAGATGCCGGAGCTGGCCCGCCTGCTCGAGAACACGATCGTCACCGCCAACACGCTGACCAGCGAGGAAGACGAGATCCGGCGCTTCCTCGACGACGTCCGGCTGCTGTCGAACACCACGCGCGACTTCCTGGAGGCCAATGGGGCGGCGATCACCGAGGTGGCCCGTACGTCGGTGCCGGTGCTCGACCTGCTGGCGGAGTACTCGCCGGGGTTCCCGTGCCTGCTGCAGGGGCTGGTCAACTGGCTGCCGCGGGTGGAGGAGCAGTTCCGCGGCCACATCGTCCACATCAACCTCGAGCTGCTGCCCGACCAGCCCGGCGGCTACACACCGGCCGACGACCCGGAGTACGGCACGGGGCTGGGACCGACCTGCCTGACGCTGCCGGACCCGCCGTACAGCCAGCGCAACCCGCCACCCCCGCCGCCGCGCAACCTGCTCGACAAGGTCGGGATCGAAGGCGGCTACGACCGCTGGTACCGCGCCACGCCGGCTGACCTGCTCAGCCTCCTGGAGGGCGACGACACGACCCGGTCCGTCGACGGCACGGCGTCCGACCGGCTCGCCGCGGTGCTCGGAACGCCACCGGACGCGGTGCCGGACGTCGCCGGGCTGTTGCTCGGCCCCACGGTCGCGGGCGGTGCCGGCGCCTCGGGGGTGGGCCGGTGAGCGTCCTCGACCGAGCGAGCGCCTTGGCGCTGTCGAAGCTCGTCGTCTTCATGGTGGTCACGACGATGGCCACGAGCGTCCTGGTCGTCACGATCGGCAACCTGACCTTCGACGAGAAGACCGAGTACCACGCGGTCTTCACCGACGTGACCGCCGTCGTGGAGGGCGACGACGTCCGCATCGCCGGGGTCCGCGTCGGGTCGGTCACCGACATCGAGATCATCGAGCGCGACAAGGCCAAGCTGTCGTTCGAGGTCGACTCGTCGGTGGCCCTGACCCGGAGCGCCGAAGCGCAGATCCGCTATCGCAACCTGATCGGCCAGCGCTATCTCGCCCTGACTCCGGGTGAGGGCTCGACCGAGCCGCTGGAGGACGGCGACACCATCCCGCTCAGCCGCACGTCGCCCGCGCTCGACCTGACCGTGCTCTTCCAGGGATTCCAGCCGTTGTTCGAGGCGCTGTCGCCCGACGACGTCAACCAGCTGGCGTACGAGATCATCCAGGTGCTGCAGGGAGAGGGCGGCACGGTCGAGAACCTGCTGGCGCGGACGTCGTCGGTGACGCAGGAGCTGGCCAACCGCGACCAGCTGATCGGCGACACCATCGACAACCTCAACAGCGTCCTGACGACCTTCGGCGCCAAGGACGACGAGCTGTCGCAGACGATCAAGACGCTGCAGCAGTTCGCGACCGGGCTCAAGAACGACCGGCAGGCGATCCTCGGGTCGCTGGACGCGGTGTCCGAGCTCGCGGTCGAGACCGCCGACCTCGTCTCGGACGCCCGCCCGGCCCTCACCGAGGACATCCGCCAGCTGCGGCGGCTGTCGGGCAACCTGGCGCGCGACCGGCAGATCCTCGACCGCGAGCTGCAGATCCTGCCGATCAAGCTGAAGAAGCTGGGCAACACCGCCGACTACGGGTCGTGGTTCAACTTCTACCTGTGCAACTTCCACGGCGAGGTCGTGGTCCCGAAGGCGGTCGCCCAGCTGATCGGCCGCAACCGGGCGTTCACGGTGCCGATCAACTGGAACACCGGCACCGAGAGGTGTTCGCTGTGATGCGGCCGTTCCGCGAACGCAACCCGGTGCTCGTCGGTTTCGCCGGGCTGGTGGCGATCGCGCTCCTGGTGCTGGCCGCCTTCCGGGCCGACCAGCTGCCGCTGATCGGGGGCGGCGACACCTACTACGCCGAGTTCAGCGAGGCCGGCGGGCTGCAGAGTGGCGACGAGGTACGGATCGCCGGCGTCAAGGTCGGCGAGGTCAAGGAGATCACGCTGGACGGCAACGTCGTCCGCGTGGAGCTCCTGGTCGACAAGGGCGTCGAGTTCGGCCCCGACACCGGGGCGATCATCCGGGTCAAGACGCTGCTGGGCGACATGTTCGTCGGTTTGGAGCCCGAGGGGTCCGGTCAGCTCGACCCGGGCTCGACGATCGACGTCGAGCGGACGACGGCGCCGTACGACGTGGTCGACGCGTTCAGCGACCTGTCCGACACCGCCACCCGGATCGACACGACGCAGCTGGCGACCGCGTTCGACACCGTGTCGGAGATGCTGGAGCAGACGCCGGACGAGATCCGCGGCACCTTGCACGGCCTGTCCCGGCTGTCGCGCAACATCGCCGCCCGAGACGCGCAGATCAACTCGCTGCTCCAGAACCTCGACAAGGTGTCGGGCGTGCTGGCCGACCGCAACGAGGAGCTGATCAAGCTGTTCGAGGACGGCAGCGTGCTGTTCCGCGCCGTCTCCGCCCGTCGCGAGTCGATCCACAACCTGCTCGTCGCGACCCAGCAGCTGTCGACCCAGCTGCGGGGGCTGGTCGCGGACACTCGCGCCGATCTCGGCCCGGCCCTCGCCCAGCTGTCCGACGTCCTGGACGTGCTGAAGAAGAACGAGGAGAACCTCGACCGGAGCCTGCGGCTGATGGCGCCCTTCTATCGGGTCTTCGCCAACACGCTCGGCAGCGGCTCGTGGTGGGACTCCTTCATTCAGAACATCCCACCGGTGCCGGCGCTCGGGGGTGAGGAGTGATGGCCAAGCCGTTCGAGGCGACCGTGTTCGGACGGATGTCCCGGGCCGCGGGCATCGTCGCCGGCGTCGTCGTGCTCGCCATCCTGGCGACGGCGGTGTGGGTGATGCGACCCGACGAGGAGCGTCGCTATCTCACCGTCGACTTCCCGCGGACCGTGTCGCTCTACGAGGGATCCGACGTACGCATCCTCGGCGTGCCCGTCGGCACGGTCGAGAGTGTGGAGCCACGTGGCGAGACGGTGCGGGTGGAGCTGTCGTACGAGGCCCAGTACGACGTCCCGGCCGACGCGAAGGCCGTGATCATCTCGCCGGCGATCGTCGGCGACCGCTACGTGCAGCTGGCCCCGGCGTACGACGGCGGCCCGGTCATGGCGGACGGCGCCCATCTCGACATGGCGCGCTCCGAGGTGCCGCTGGAGCTGGACGAGATCTACCAGTCGATCGACGACCTGTCGGTCGCGCTCGGTCCGAAGGGCGCCAACGCCGACGGCGCGCTCAGCCGCCTGGTCAACGCGTCGGCCGCCAATCTGGAGGGCAACGGCAAGCTGATCAACCAGACGCTGCGCGACCTGTCGCTGCTGTCGGGGACCTTGTCGAACAACAAGGAGGAGCTGTTCGCGGCGATCGCCCAGGTGGAGGAGTTCGTCCACGCGCTCGAGGTCAACGACAGCGCGGTGCGGGCCTTCAACGCGAGCCTCGCCGACGTCTCGGTCGTCCTGGCCGGGGAGCGACAGGACCTGGCGAAGGCGCTCGAAGTCCTCGGCGTGGCGCTCCGCGACGTCCGCGGCTTCGTCGAGGGAAACGAGGAGCTGATCGGCAAGAACGTTCGTGACCTGGTCCGCGTCACCCAGATCCTCGTCGACCAGAGCGACTCCTTGACCGAGACGCTCGAGGTCGCGCCGCTGGCGCTGACCAACCTGGGCCTCGCCGGCGACCCGGAGACCGGGACGCTGCGCGACCGCGACGACCTGCTCCGCAACGTGACGGAGCTGACCGGTCACCCCGAGATCGCGGTGTGCTCGCTGATCTCGCAGGACCCGGACGGCGGCGAGCTGTGCGACGCGCTCGGGCCGGTCTTCGACCTGCTCGAGCAGGTGCCGCTCGACGAGGTGCTGGGCCGTGGCGCGCCGCTCGACGGCGGCCGACAGTCGAAGCTGGTCGAGGTGGTCTCGATCGACCGGAGTCTCGCCGACCTGGTGAGGGCGGACCGATGACGCGCTCGTGGGCCCGACCACTGGCGGCGACCGTCGCCGCCGCGACCGTCGTGTCGGGGTGTGGCTTCGACGTCTACGACCTGCCGCTACCCGGCGGCGTCGACACCGGCGACAACGCGTACCAGGTGCGCGTCGAGTTCGCCGACGTGATCGACCTGGTGCCGCAGAGCTCGGTCAAGGTCAACGACGTCAGCGTCGGCAAGGTGACCGAGGTCGAGCTGGACGGCTGGCACGCGGTCGTCACGGTCGAGCTGAAGGGCGAGGTACGGCTGCCCGACAACGCCACCGCCCGCCTGCGGCAGACCAGCCTGCTCGGCGAGAAGTTCGTCTCGCTGTCGCCGCCCACCGACGAGGCTCCGCAAGGGCGGCTCGAGGACGGCGACCTGATCCCGCTGGACCGGACCGACCGGATTCCCGAGCTCGAAGAGGTGCTCAGCGCCCTGTCGCTGCTCCTCAACGGCGGCGGGTTGTCCAACGTCCGGACGATCGTCCAGGAGCTCAACAACGTCATGGAGGGGCGGGAGCCGCAGATCCGCAGCCTGCTGACCGAGCTCACGACCTTCGTGCGCCAGCTGGACGACAACAAGGGCGACATCGTCACTGCCATCCGCAAGGTCAACAACCTGTCGATCGAGATCAACGAGCAGAAGCACGCCATCATCGACGCACTCGACACCCTGCCCGGCGCGCTCGAGTCGCTGGACCGCCAGCGGGACGACCTGGTCAAGATGCTCGACGCGCTGTCCCGGCTGAGTCGGGTCGGCACCCGCGTGATCCGGGACTCGAAGTTCAACACGCTTCGCGACCTCGAGCTGTTGATGCCGATCCTGACCCAGCTCAGCAACACCGGCGCCTCCCTGCCGCGGTCGCTCGAGCTGCTGTTCACCTATCCGTTCCCGGACGACGTCGTCGGCGCGACGCCGGTCGAGGCCCGCAACGTCCACATGGGGGACTACACCAACCTCGACATCCAGCTCGACATCAGCCTGCGGCACCTGCTGCAGGTGCTCACCGGCGACGACCCGCTGCCGGACCTGCCGGAGCTGCCCGAGCTCCCCGGCCTCCCGGGCCTGACCGGGAGCGGCAACGGGGGCAACGGCGGCAACGGTGGCGGCAACGGCGGTGACGACGGCGGCGGGGACAACAACGGCGACGGCGACGACAACGGCGACGGGGGCGGCGACGGCACCGACCCGGCCGATCCCGGCGGGCTCACCGATCCGGTGTGCGAGATCCTGAGCCTGTGTCGGGCGGCGCCGGCGTCGGCGATGCGTACGCAGGAGACGTCCACCCGGCTCGTGGGTTCCGACGAGGTCGACTACGACCCGGACGTCGCCCGGCTGCTCCTCGGGGCGGTGATGGCTCGATGATCACGCGCCGGACCAAGCTCCAGCTGCTCGTCTTCGTCGCGATCACCCTGGTCGGCATCAGCTACGTCGGTGCCCGGTACGCCAAGCTCGACCGAGTCGTGCTCGACCGGACGTACAACGTCACCGCCCACTTCCAAGAGTCCGGCGGGATCTTCGTCGGCGCGGAGGTGACCTATCGCGGCGTCGGCGTCGGACGGGTGTCCGAGATGACGCTGACCGACGAGGGCGTCGACGTCGAGCTCGAGATCGACAACGACGACGACCAGATCCCCGCCGACACGATCGCCGTCGTCGCCAACCGCTCGGCGGTCGGAGAGCAGTACGTCGACCTGCAGCCGCGGACCGACGAGGCGCCGTACCTCGAGGACGGGTCGGCGATCGCCATCGAGGACACCCGGCTCCCGCTCTCCACGACCAAGCTCCTCATCGACGTCGACGAGCTGGTCCGCTCGGTCGACCAGGACAACCTGCGGACGACGATCGCCGAGAGCGGCGAGGCGTTCGAGGCCGTCGGCGACGACCTGAGCCGGATCATCGACACCACCAACGCGTTCATCGAGGCCGCCGACGCCAACTTCGACGTCACCGCCGCGCTGATCCGCGACTCGCGAACGGTGCTCCAGACCCAGCTCGACTCGGCCGACCACATCCGGTCCTTCGTCCACAACCTGCGGCTGCTGTCGGACACCCTGGTGGCCAGCGACGACGACCTGCGCCGGCTGATCGACGAGGGCAGCCTGACCGCCAACGTCGTACGGGAGTTCGTCGCGGCCAACTCCGACGCGATCGGGAGGCTGCTGAGCAACGTCATCTCCACCAACCGGGTCCTGACGTCCAGGCTGGACGGGCTGGAGATGATCCTCGAGGTCTATCCGTACCCCGTCGAGGGCGGGTTCGCAGTCGTCGACAAGGACCCGTACGACGGGCTCTACGACGCGCACTTCGGTCTGGTGCTCACGATCGACCCGCACAACTGCACCGAGGGCTACGAGGGCACCCGGCACCGGTCGCCCCACGACCGCGAGGAGCAGCCGTTCAACACGTCGGCACGCTGCACCCTGTCCTCGTCGGAGGGCAACGCGCGCGGCGCGCAGAACTCGCCCTACTACGACCGGGCGGCCCCGGTGGTCGGTGCCTACGACCGGGCCTCCGGCACGGTGCGGCCGGCCGACGCGTCGATCCTCGACCGAGGCGACGACGTCCCGGCCCGGGGCCTGTCCGGTTCGGCCGCGTGGGCCTGGCTTTTCACCGGTGGAATGATGGCGCGATGACCTCGCCGCCGCAGCGCCGATCCGACGCGCCGACCTGGTTCGTCGCGCTGGTGGCCGTCGCCGCGCTGGTGCTGGCGGCCAGCGGCGGCACGATCGGGTGGCTCCTCCAGCGCGACTCCGCCGCCGCCGCGACCCCCGAGGCCGCCGCCGACGCCGACGTACGCGGGGAGGTCGTCGGGGTCGCCGAGCAGTACTTCGTCGAGGCCAACACCTACGACTTCACCGAGGTGGCGGAGTACAAGGCTCGCGTCCATCCGCTGATGACCGAGCCCAACCGCGAGACGTTCGACTCGACGATGGGCCAGATCGCCGAGGGCTTCGCCAAGATCGAGGCGCACGCGACGGGCACCGTGCGGCAGGCGGCGGTGGAGAAGCTCGACGACGACTCCGCGGTCGTCATGGCGACCGGCGACGCCCGCTTCGACTCGACCACCATCAAGCGCACGTACTTTCCGCGGTGGGAGATCATGCTGCGCCTGGTCGACGGGCGGTGGCTGGTCGACAGCCACACCGAGCTGGGCGACAGCGGCATCTTCTCGACGACGACGCCCGGTGGACGGTAGACCGGTGACGATGACGAGCTCGGACAAGCCAGGCTCCCCGGTACGCCGGCGGCGGATCGCCGGTGAGCGGTCCCGGGCCGCCGAGCGCCCGGCGCCGAAGCCGGCCGCCGACGGGGGCGGGCCCAGGCCGCCACGCGCGCCGAGGCCGAGCAGCGGTTGGCGTCCCGATCGGCCGACTCTGGCATGGTTCGTCCCGCTCTGCGTCCTCGCCGTGGTGGCGGCCGGCTTCGCGATCGGCCTCGGCGTCCTCGAGGTGCGGGCCGACGGCGAGGCGGCGGCCGTCGAGGCCCGCGAGGACGCGGTCGCGCCGGCCGGGCAGGCCGCCGAGGCACTGCTCTCGTTCCGCTACGACACGCTCGACGCGGAGCTGGAGTCCGAGCGGGACCTGATGACCGACGGGTACGCCGAGGAGTTCCTCAACGTCTTCCCCGACCAGGCTCGGAGCCTCACGAGCCAGGCGCAGGCGACGGTCGAGTCGACGGTGCTCGCCGCGGCGCCGTTGGAGTGCGGCGACGAGTGCTCGACCGACACGGTCGACGTCCTGATCTTCGTGAACACCGAGTCGACCGTCGCAGGTCAGACGCCGGAGGTGTCCCCGAACCGGGCCGTGATGACGATGCAGCGCGACGATGACGAGTGGCGGGTGGCCGGGATCGACCTATTCTGACCGATTGATACCCGCCTGTCGTCCTTGACGCGATGGGGCACCGCGAGTCATGCTCGGGAGGCAGTGGTCAACCGCGACGACGTGCGTAGCACACGCACTTGGCAGCAGTACGCCGTTTAGGCTAGACTGCTTATTTGCGCTGCCTTCTCTCCCTGCTCTGATCCAGAGTGCCCTTGACAGGGTGTCGTCGGCATGCGCACAAGTTGAGTCCGTGTGCCCTCGGAAGGACGCCTCTTGGCCGCCAAGCAGCTCGCCGCCACCACCGACAATCACCGCCGCATCTCGTTCGCGAAAATCGCCGAACCCCTCGAGGTTCCCGAGTTGCTGGCACTGCAGACCGACAGCTTCGACTGGCTCATCGGGAGCGACACCTGGAAGGCGAAGGCGGAGGCCGAGCAGGCCACCGGCCGCGGCCCGGTGTCGACCAAGTCCGGTCTGGAGGAGATCTTCGAGGAGATCTCTCCGATCGAGGACTTCTCGGGCACGATGTCGCTGTCCTTCGCCGAGCCCCGCTTCGAGCCGGCGAAGAACACCGTTGACGAGTGCAAGGAGCGCGACGTCACCTACGCCGCGCCGCTGTTCGTCACCGCGGAGTTCATGAACAACGAGACTGGCGAGATCAAGAGCCAGACCGTCTTCATGGGCGACTTCCCGCTGATGACCGACAAGGGAACCTTCGTCATCAACGGCACCGAGCGGGTGGTCGTCTCCCAGCTGGTCCGCTCGCCAGGCGTCTACTTCGAGCGGACGCCCGACAAGACCAGCGACAAGGACATCTACACCGCGAAGCTCATCCCGTCGCGCGGTGCCTGGCTCGAGTTCGAGGTCGACAAGCGCGACACCGTCGGCGTCCGACTCGACCGCAAGCGCAAGCAGAACGTCACCGTTCTCCTCAAGGCGCTCGGGTGGACCGAGGCGCAGATCCTCGAGGAGTTCGGCGACTACGAGTCGATCCGGCTCACCCTGGAGAAGGACCACACCTCGGGGCAGGACGACGCGCTGCTGGACATCTACCGCAAGCTTCGTCCCGGCGAGCCGCCGACCCGCGAGGCCGCGCAGAACCTGCTCGACAACTACTACTTCAACTCCAAGCGCTACGACCTGGCCAAGGTCGGCCGCTACAAGATCAACAAGAAGCTGGGCCAGGACCTCCCGTTCGACCAGCAGACCCTGACCGTCGACGACATCGTCGCCGCGATCCGCTACCTCGTGGCGCTGCACGACGGCCGGGCCGAGCTGCCCGGCGCCGCCGGCGAGGCCGTCTTCGTCGAGGCCGACGACATCGACCACTTCGGCAACCGGCGGATGCGGACGGTCGGCGAGCTGATCCAGAACCAGCTGCGCACCGGCCTGGCCCGGATGGAGCGCGTGGTCCGGGAGCGGATGACGACCCAGGACGTCGAGGCGATCACGCCGCAGACCCTGATCAACATCCGACCGGTCGTGGCGGCGCTGAAGGAGTTCTTCGGCACCTCGCAGCTGTCGCAGTTCATGGACCAGACCAACCCGGTCGCGGGGCTGACCCACAAGCGTCGGCTCAACGCGCTCGGCCCGGGCGGTCTGTCCCGGGAGCGGGCCGGATACGAGGTCCGCGACGTGCACCCGTCGCACTACGGCCGGATGTGCCCGATCGAGACGCCGGAAGGTCCCAACATCGGCCTGATCGGCTCGCTCGCGACGTTCGGACGGATCAACCCGTTCGGCTTCGTCGAGACGCCGTACCGCAAGGTCGTCAAGGGCAAGGTGACCGACGAGGTCGAGTACCTCACGGCCAGCGACGAGGACCGCTTCGTCATCGCCCAGGCCAACGCGCCGCTGACCGACAAGGGCACCTTCGCCGAGGACCGGGTGTTGGCGCGCCGGCGCGACGGCGAGGCCGACCTGGTGTCGCCCGACAACGTCGACTACATGGACGTGTCGCCGCGACAGATGGTGTCGGTGGCGACCGCCCTGATCCCGTTCCTCGAGCACGACGACGCCAACCGGGCGCTGATGGGCTCCAACATGCAGCGGCAGGCCGTGCCGCTGATCCGGAGCCAGGCCCCGCTGGTCGGCACCGGCATGGAGTACCGCGCCGCGGTCGACGCCGGTGACGTGACGGTGGCCAAGCAGGCCGGCGTCGTGACCGAGGTCTGCGCCGACTACGTCGAGGTGCTGCACGACGACGGCACGTCGCGCACGTACCGGCTGGCGAAGTTCCGCCGCTCCAACCAGGGCACCTGCATCAACCAGCGTCCGCTGGTCGATGAGGGCGCCCGGGTCGAGGTCGGCTCGCCGATCGCGGACGGTCCGTGCACCGACGACGGCGAGATGGCGCTCGGCACCAACCTGCTGGTCGCGTTCATGTCGTGGCAGGGCCACAACTACGAGGACGCGATCATCCTGTCGCAGAAGCTGGTGCAGGAGGACATCCTGACCTCGATCCACATCGAGGAGCACGAGGTCGACGCCCGCGACACGAAGCTGGGTCCGGAGGAGATCACCCGCGACATCCCGAACGTCAGCGACGAGATGCTGGCCGACCTGGACGAGCGGGGCATCATCCGGATCGGCGCCGAGGTCGGCAACGGCGACATCCTGGTCGGCAAGGTCACCCCGAAGGGCGAGACCGAGCTGACGCCGGAGGAGCGGCTGCTGCGCGCCATCTTCGGTGAGAAGGCGCGCGAGGTCCGCGACACGTCGCTGAAGGTGCCGCACGGCGAGGAGGGCACCGTGATCGGTGTCCGCGTGTTCGACCGCGAGGAGGACGACGAGCTGCCGCCGGGCGTCAACCAGCTGGTCCGGGTCTACGTCGCCCAGAAGCGGAAGATCTCCGACGGCGACAAGCTCGCCGGCCGGCACGGCAACAAGGGCGTGATCGCGAAGATCCTGCCGGTCGAGGACATGCCGTTCCTGCCGGACGGCACCCCGATCGACATCATCCTCAACCCGCTGGGCGTCCCCGGCCGGATGAACGTCGGTCAGGTCCTGGAGACCCACCTCGGCTGGGTGGCCAAGCACGGCTGGGAGGTCGACGGCAAGTCCGAGCCGTGGCAGAAGCGCCTGCACGCGATCGGGGCCGGCAAGGGCGGCCGCAACAGCAAGATCGCGACGCCGGTCTTCGACGGCGCCAAGGAGGACGAGATCACCGGCCTGCTGGCGTCCACGCTGCCCAACAAGGACGGCTATCGGACCGTGCAGCCCAACGGCAAGTCGATCCTGTTCGACGGCCGCACCGGTGAGCGGTTCCCGGAGCCGATCTCCGTCGGCTACATGTACACGCTGAAGCTGCACCACCTGGTGGACGACAAGATCCACGCCCGGTCGACCGGCCCGTACTCCATGATCACCCAGCAGCCGCTGGGCGGTAAGGCGCAGTTCGGCGGCCAGCGCTTCGGTGAGATGGAGGTCTGGGCCCTCGAGGCGTACGGCGCGGCCTACGCCCTGCAGGAGCTGCTCACGATCAAGTCCGACGACGTGCTCGGTCGGGTGAAGGTCTACGAGGCCATCGTCAAGGGCGAGAACGTGCCCGAGCCCGGCATTCCCGAGTCGTTCAAGGTGCTCGTGAAGGAGATGCAGTCGCTGTGCCTCAACGTCGAGGTGATGTCCAGCGACGGCACCCGGCTCGACATGCGTGACGCGGAGGAGGACGTCTTCCGCGCCGCCGAGGAGCTCGGCATCGACCTATCCCGCCGCGAGCCCAGCAGCGTTGAGGAGGTCTGAGTTCCGATCGCTGTTTCGTACGACACGAACTCAGACTCCCCACGCGTCAGAAATGAGGAACTCAAGTTGCTCGACGTGAACTTCTTCGACGAGCTGCGGATCGGCCTGGCCACGGCCGACGACATCCGCCAGTGGTCCCACGGCGAGGTGAAGAAGCCGGAGACCATCAACTACCGCACGCTCAAGCCGGAGCGGGACGGGCTCTTCTGCGAGAAGATCTTCGGCCCCACCCGGGACTGGGAGTGCTACTGCGGCAAGTACAAGCGCGTCCGCTTCAAGGGCATCATCTGTGAGCGCTGTGGCGTCGAGGTCACGCGCTCCAAGGTCCGCCGCGAGCGGATGGGACACATCGAGCTGGCCGCTCCGGTCACCCACATCTGGTACTTCAAGGGTGTGCCGAGCCGGCTCGGCTACCTGCTCGACCTGGCGCCGAAGGACCTCGAGAAGGTCATCTACTTCGCGGCGTACATGATCACCCACGTCGACGAGGACGCCCGGCATCGCGACCTGTCCTCGCTCGAGGCCAAGATCGACGTGGAGCGCAAGCAGCTCGAGCAGCGCCGCGACAACGAGATCGAGCAGCGGATGGCCAAGCTCGAGGAGGACCTGGCGGCTCTCGAGGCCGAGGGCGCCAAGGCCGACCAGCGGCGCAAGGTCAAGGACGCCGCCGAGCGCGAGGTTCGGCAGCGCCGCGACCGGTCACAGCGCGAGATCGACCGGCTCGATGAGGTGTGGGACCGCTTCAAGAACCTCAAGGTCCAAGACCTCGAGGGCGACGAGGTGCTCTACCGGGAGATGAAGTACCGCTTCGGCGACTACTTCGACGGCTACATGGGCGCCGAGGCGATCCAGAAGCGGCTGGAGAGCTTCGACCTGCAGGCCGAGGCCGCGGGGCTGCGCGAGACGATCCAGACCGGCAAGGGCCAGCGCAAGACCCGGGCCCTCAAGCGGCTCAAGGTCGTGTCCGCCTTCCTCGCGACGACCAACAGCCCGCAGGGCATGGTCCTCGACTGCGTCCCGGTGATCCCGCCGGACCTGCGGCCGATGGTCCAGCTCGACGGTGGCCGCTTCGCCACCAGCGACCTCAACGATCTCTACCGCCGGGTGATCAACCGCAACAACCGGCTCAAGCGCCTGCTCGACCTCGGTGCGCCCGAGATCATCGTCAACAACGAGAAGCGGATGCTCCAGGAGGCCGTCGACTCGCTGTTCGACAACGGTCGGCGCGGGCGTCCGGTCACGGGCCCCGGCAACCGGCCGTTGAAGTCGCTGTCCGACATGCTCAAGGGCAAGCAGGGCCGCTTCCGGCAGAACCTGCTCGGTAAGCGGGTCGACTACTCCGGCCGCTCGGTGATCGTCGTCGGTCCGCAGCTGAAGCTGCACCAGTGCGGCCTGCCGAAGCAGATGGCGCTCGAGCTGTTCAAGCCGTTCGTCATGAAGCGGCTGGTCGACCTCAACCACGCGCAGAACATCAAGAGCGCCAAGCGGATGGTGGAGCGGGCCCGGCCGCAGGTGTGGGACGTGCTCGAAGAGGTCATCGCAGAGCACCCGGTGCTGCTCAACCGGGCGCCGACGCTGCACCGCCTCGGCATCCAGGCCTTCGAGCCGCAGCTGATCGAGGGCAAGGCGATCCAGATCCACCCGCTGGTGTGCACGGCCTTCAACGCCGACTTCGACGGCGACCAGATGGCGGTGCACCTGCCGCTGTCGGCCGAGGCGCAGGCCGAGGCCCGGATCCTGATGCTGTCGACCAACAACATCCTGATGCCGGCCGACGGTCGTCCGGTCACCATGCCGACCCAGGACATGATCATCGGCATCTTCTTCCTCACCATGCTGGGCGAGGGGGAGCCGGGCGAGGGCCGCGCGTTCTCGTCCCAGGCCGAGGCGATCATGGCGTTCGACCGCGGCGAGATCCGGCTGCAGAGCCGGATTCGACTGCGGCTGAAGGACGTCGTTCCTCCGGTCGGATACGAGACCCCCGAGGGCTGGGAGCAGGGCCAGCCGCTGCTGCTCGAGACGACCCTCGGTCGCTCGATCTTCAACGACGCGCTGCCGGCGGACTACCCGTACGTCAACGACGAGGTGTCGAAGAAGCAGCTCGGGGTCCTGGTCAACGATCTCGCCGAGCGCTACCCGAAGGTCGACGTGGCGCAGGCGCTGGACGCGTTGAAGGACACCGGCTTCCACTGGGCGACCCGCTCCGGGGTGACCATCTCCATCGAGGACGTGGTGACGCCCGAGCGCAAGTGGGACATCCTCGCGACCTACGAGGACCAGGCCGAGAAGGTTCAGAAGCAGTTCGACCGCGGCCTCATCACCGACGAGGAGCGCCGCCAGGAGCTGATCGAGATCTGGACCCAGGCCACCAACGAGGTCGCCGGGGAGATGGAGAGCACCTTCGACAAGACCAACCCCATCTTCATGATGGTGGACTCCGGTGCACGCGGTAACTGGATGCAGGTCCGTCAGATCGCCGCGATGCGAGGCCTGGTGGCCAACCCGAAGGGGGAGATCATCCCGCGGCCGATCAAGGCCAACTTCCGGGAGGGTCTGTCCGTGGTCGAGTACTTCATCTCGACGCACGGCGCCCGCAAGGGTCTGGCCGACACCGCGCTTCGGACCGCCGACTCCGGCTACCTGACCCGCCGGCTGGTCGACGTCAGCCAGGACGTCATCATCCGCGAAGACGACTGTGGCAGCGAGCGCGGCCTGCTGAAGACCATCGCGGTCAGGACCGACGACGGCAGGCTGGTCGCCGCCGAAAACGTCGAGACCTCGGTGTACGCCCGGACCGCCGCCGTCGACGTCGAGCACCCCGACACGGGTGAGGTGCTCGTGCCGGCCGGCGGCGACCTGGGCGACATCCAGATCGCCGAGCTGATCGTGGCCGGTGTCGAGTCGGTGCGGGTCCGGTCGGTGCTCACCTGCGACGCCCGGGTCGGCACCTGCGCCAAGTGCTACGGTCGCTCGCTGGCCAGCGGCACGCTCGTCGACATCGGTGAGGCGGTCGGCATCATCGCCGCCCAGTCGATCGGCGAGCCGGGCACCCAGCTGACCATGCGGACCTTCCACACCGGCGGTGTGGCCGGCGACGACATCACGCACGGCCTGCCACGCGTGGTGGAGCTGTTCGAGGCGCGTACTCCCAAGGGGCGCGCTCCGATCTCCGAGGTCGCCGGCAAGGTCCGGATCGACGAGACCGACAAGACCCGCAAGGTCGTGATCGTGCCCGACGACGGTTCGGACGAGCACGCCCACCCGGTCACCAAGCGGGCCCGGCTGCGGGTCGCCGAGGGCGACTACGTCGATGTCGGCCAGCAGCTCACGCACGGAACGCCGGAGCCGCAGGACGTGCTGCGGATCCTCGGTGTGCGGGCGGCGCAGCAGCACCTCGTGGACGAGGTCCAGGAGGTCTACCGCAGCCAGGGCGTGTCGATCCACGACAAGCACATCGAGATCATCGTGCGGCAGATGCTGCGCCGAATCACCGTGATCGAGCAGGGCGACGCCCAACTGCTGACCGGCGACCTCGTCGACCGGGTGCGGTTCGAGGAGGAGAACCGGCGCGTGGTGGCCGAGGGCGGTACGCCCGCCTCGGGTCGCCCGGTGCTGATGGGCATCACCAAGGCGTCGCTGGCCACCGAGTCGTGGCTGTCGGCGGCCTCCTTCCAGGAGACGACCCGGGTGCTCACCGACGCGGCGATCCACGCCAAGTCGGATGCGCTGATGGGCCTGAAGGAGAACGTGATCATCGGCAAGCTGATCCCGGCCGGCACCGGTCTCGAGCGCTACCGCAACATTCGGGTGGAGCCGACCGAGGAGGCGCGGGCGGCCGCGTACTCGATGGCGGGCTACGAGTCGTACGAGTACGACTTCGGCACGCCGACGGGCCAGTCGGTGGCGCTGGACGACTTCGGGTTCGGGTCGTACGGCGGCAACTGATCGGCAACTGAGTCACGCCGTCAGACGCATTCCGGGATCGCCCGGGATGCGCCTGACGCGTCTCAGCCCCCGGCCGGCCAGTAGCGCAGGAAGAGGTAGTCGGTCCCCGGTCGCTCGACGGCCCACACATGCGCGCTCGGACCGCCGTCGACCTCGTCGATCTCGTACGACGTCGTGGTCCGCTCGCCGACGGTGAGCAGGACTCGGCTGGTGAGCCGGACGTTGGGCACGGCCGAGATGTAGCTCATCGCCACCTCATGGAGGTCGGCTTCCTCGTCCACCGCGACGACGACGTAGCGCGGGTTGCTGTTGACGACCCCGATCGGGGTGCCGCCCGGCTGCGTCGGCCACTCGTCGGCGCCCGGGACGCTGCCGGTCGGGGTCAGCTCGGACCCGTCGACGTCGGCGGCGACCGGCCACTGCGCCGCCTCCTGGTCGCGGATCGAGTACGGGTATCCGGGTGGTCTGAAGAGGTTGGTGCCGACCTCGCGGATCAGCCCGGTCCGCACGAGCACCCGGGCCTGGGGCAGCCCGCTCGCGCCGGGCAGCGGCTCACCGTCGACGTCCGCGGTCGGCGTCACGGTGACGTCGACCTGCATCGGCTCGCCCTGGGCGGTGTGCCCGGCGACCAGCAGCCGGCACTGTCGAATCCATTGGTCGGTCTCGTCGAGCCAGCAACGTCGACGCGCCCGGTCGGGCCGGACGTCGGCGTCGGGAATCAGCCGACCGAGCTCGGTCAGCAGGTCGTGTATCACCTGGTCCGGGTCGCCGTCGATCTGCAGCAGCGAGATGTCGCTGTCGAAGCTTTCGGGATCCCGCTGGATGGTCACCGTCGGCCCGACGCGGACGGCTCCCTCCGGGACGGTGACGCCGTGACCGAGTCGGGAGCCGGGACCGTACAGATGCGACCCGACGTCGATCGGATCCGCCGCCGGCTCCTCGTCACAGCCGGCCGCGGCGAAGCCGACGAGAACCAGGCCCACGACCAGTAGACGGCCGGTCCGCCCCATCGGTCTCCTCCCCCCGATCGACTGGCTCCCCACGCCCCGACCGTGACGTTTCTACCACGGAACGGTCCCGCCGGCGGAGAAACGTCCCACCGGGAGCCGAGCGGCCGCCGCCTAGACTGCTCGGGATGTCGACTCCGATGCCCGTCGCTCGCCTGCGGCTGTCGGCGTACGCCGTGCTCACCTGGGACGATCGCGTCCTCCTCACCCGGATCTCGGCGCGCGGTCACCACGTCGGGCACTGGACGCTTCCCGGCGGCGGGATGGACCACGGCGAGCCGCCGCGCACCGCCGTCGCCCGGGAGACGCACGAGGAGACCGGCCTCGAGATCGACGTCGGCGACCTGCTGGACGTCCACGACACGCACTTCACCGGCCACGCACCCGACGGCACGCTCGAGGACTTCCACGGCGTCCACCTCGTCTTCGCCGCATCGACGACCGCGCCCGAGGCGCCGTTGCGCATCCTCGAGACCGACGGCACCACGGACGCCGTGGAGTGGATGCCGCGAGCCGCCATCGACTCCGGCGAGATCCACGTGCTCGACGTCGTGCGGTCCGGCCTGGCCGCCTACGACCGGCCGAGTCGGGCCGCCCGGTCGGTCGCGGAGTTCCACGCCGCCTTCGGCATCGTCGACCCGGACCGACCGACCGCGCGAGTGCCGTCCTGGCCGGAGCGGCTGGCGTTCCTGGAGGAGGAGGTACGGGAGTACGCCGCGGCCGCCGAAGCCGGTGACGTCGTCGAGATCGCCGACGCGCTCGCCGACCTGCTGTACGTCGTGCACGGCACGGCCCTCGTGCACGGGATTCCTCTCGACGCCGTGTTCGAGGAGGTGCACCGGTCCAATCTGAGCAAGGTCGGCGGGGCGGCCATCGGGCCGGGCACGAAGGCGCCGAAGCCCACGGGCTACCGCCCACCCAACATCCGCCCGCTGCTCGAGGGGTGACCCGCCATGCCTGATCCGACCCGACCGCCCGGCACGGAGACCGTCTTCACCTACGGGGCGCCGCGGCTCGTGTTCGGCGTCGGGGCCTCCGAGGAGATCGGCTACGAGCTGGCGCAGTCCGGCGCCACCCGAGCGCTGGTGGTGACCGACCCCGGCGTCGCCGCGACCGGCCACCCGGCGCGGATCGCCGAGCGGCTGGGCGACGCCGGCATCGAGGCCACCGTCTTCGACCAGAGCCACGTCGAGCCGACCGACGAGAGCCTGAAGGTCGCCATCGCGTTCGCTCGCGAGGCCGGCCCGTTCGACGCGCTGGTCGCGGTCGGCGGCGGCTCGAGCATCGACACGGCGAAGGCGATCAGCCTGCTGACCACCAACCCGGGCGAGTTGATGGACTACGTCAACGCTCCCGTCGGCGGCGGCCGTCCACCCGTCGCGCCGCTGTTGCCGCTCGTCGCGGTCCCCACCACCACCGGGACCGGCAGCGAGAGCACCACCGTCTGCGTGCTCGACGTGCTGTCGCTCCGGGTGAAGACCGGCATCAGCCATCCACGGCTGCGCCCGACGATCGCGGTCGTCGACCCCGAGCTCACGGTGAGCCAGCCAGCCGGCGTCACCGCGTCGTCGGGCATGGACATCGTGTGCCACGCGCTCGAGAGCTACACCGCCAAGTGGTACGCCGACTTCGACCGCAAGCGCCCGGAGCAGCGGGTGCCGTACTGCGGGGCGAACCCGGTCGCCGACCTGTGGTCGGCGAAGGCGCTCTCGCTGGTCAGCCGGTCGTTTCGCCGGGCGGTCCGGGACGGCGCCGACATCGACGCGCGGACCGACATGGCGATGGCCGCGACGTTCGCCGGGATGGGCTTCGGCAACGCCGGCGTACACATCCCGCACGCCAACGCCTACCCGATCGCCGGTCGGGTCCGGGACTTCCGGCCGAAGGACTACCCCGACGCCGAGCCGATGGTGCCGCACGGGATGTCGGTCGCGTTGACCGCGCCGGCGGCGTTCCGCTTCACGTACGCAGGCTCGCCGGAGCGACATCTGCGAGCCGCCCAGCTGCTGGCGCCCGACACGCCTCCGGCGGCCGAGCCGGTCGAGGCGCTGCCGGGCGTGCTCACCGACCTGATGCGCGACGTCGACATCCCGCCCGGCATCGAAGCCGTCGGCTACGACCGCGGCGACATCGACGACCTCGTCGAAGGCACGATGCAGCAGCAGCGGCTGCTCGCCACCTCGCCTCGCCCGGCCAGCCCCGACGACCTCGCGGCGATCTTCGCCGACTCGCTGAGGCTGTGGTGACCGAGCTCGTCGAGAGCCTGCGGCGGGCCGGGATCGGCGACGTCGACGACTCGAAGCTGGCCCGGGCCCTCTACAGCAGCGACGCGTCGCTGTACCGGGTGCCGCCGCGCGTGGTCGTCCGGCCGCGGGACGCCGACGAGCTCGTCGCCGCGGTCGAGGTCTGTCGGGAGACCGCGACGCCGCTGACGATGCGAGGTGCCGGCACGTCCATCGCCGGCAACGCCGTCGGCCCGGGGGTCGTGGTCGACACCAGCCGGCACCTGAGCCGGGTCGTCGAGGTCGACGGCGAGGCCGGCACCGCCACCGTCCAGCCGGGAGCCGTGCACGCGTCGCTGCAGCGGGCCGCGGCGCCGCACGGGTTGCGCTACGGCCCCGATCCCTCGACGCACAGCCGCTGCACCATCGGCGGGATGATCGGCAACAACGCCTGCGGCTCGCGGGCGTTGGCGTACGGCCGGACGTCGGACACCGTGGTCGGCCTCGAAGCCGTGACGATAGGCGGCGAGCGGCTCCGGCTCGGGTCGGGGGACACCGACGGCGGGTCACCGGTGGCCGCCTCGCTGCGCCGGCTCGTCGACGGCGCGCTGGCACCCATCCGGACCCACCTCGGCCGGTTCGACCGACAGGGCTCGGGATACGGGCTGGAGCACCTGCTGCCCGAGAACGGCTTCGACCTCGCCCGCGCTCTCGTCGGCAGCGAGGGCACGCTCGCCGTCGTGACCGAGGCCACCGTGCGGCTGGTCCCCGCGCCGGCCCACACCGGCCTGGTCGTCCTCGGCTACGAGACGATCTACGCCGCCGCCGACGCGGTGCCCGTCGTCCAGGAGCACAGGCCGATCGCGTGCGAGGGGATCGACACCCGGCTCGTCGACGTCGTCCGCTTCCGGCGTGGACCATCGGCGGTGCCGCCGCTGCCTCGGGGCACCGGCTGGCTGCTCGTGGAGCTCACCGCCGGCTCCGACGCCGAGGTCGCCGCGGCCACCGGGCGGTTGGTGGCCGCCGCCGCTGCTCTCGACGCCCGGATCGTGACCGAGGCACGAGAGGCGGCGGCGTTGTGGCGGATCCGAGAGGACGGCGCCGGCCTCGGCGCGATCAGCCTGCCGCGCCCCGCGTACTCCGGCTGGGAGGACGCCGCGGTCCCACCGGCTCGGCTCGGCGCCTACCTGCGGGAGTTCGACGCGCTGCTCCAGTCGCACGGGCTCGACGGCGTCCCGTACGGGCACTTCGGCGACGGCTGCCTGCACATCCGGATCGACTTCCCGCTGACCGATGCCGGCGGCCCGGCGCGATTCCGGGACTTCGTCACCGAGGGAGCGCGGCTGGTCGCGTCGTACGGCGGTTCGCTGTCCGGCGAGCACGGCGACGGGCGGGCCCGGTCCGAGCTGCTGCCGCTGATGTACCCGCCGGAGATCGTCGACCTGTTCGCCGCCGTGAAGGCCGTCTTCGACCCCGACGAGCTGCTCAACCCCGGCGTCCTCGTACGGCCGCGCCCGATCGACGCCGACCTGCGAACGTCCGGGCCGATCTCGCTGGCTCCGGGGCTGGCCCGCGAGGTGCACCGCTGCACCGGCGTGGGTCGATGCGTCGCCGACGCCACCCGTACCGGCCAGGTCATGTGTCCCTCGTACGTCGCGACCCGCGACGAGAAGGACTCCACCCGGGGACGGGCCCGCGTGCTCCAGGAGATGGTCCGAGGCGAGCTCGTCGACGGCGGCTGGCGATCGCCCGAGGTCCACGAGGCACTCGACCTGTGCCTGTCCTGCAAGGGCTGCGCCCGCGACTGTCCGACCGGCGTCGACATGGCGACCTACAAGGCTCAGGTGCTCGACGAGGCCTATCGACGTCGGCTCCGGCCGCGCACCCACTACAGCCTGGGCCGGCTGCCCCGATGGCTCCGGATCGCCTCTCGTACGCCGCGGCTGGCCAACGCCGCGATGTCGAGTCGAGTGCTCGGCCGGATGGGGCGGTGGGCCGCCGGCGTCGACCAGCGACGGTCGTTGCCGGCGCTCGCGCCCGAGACGTTCCGGGCCTGGGCGCGCGGGCGGGAGGCTCCGCAGCCGGCCGCGGGTGACGCCGATCGGGTCGTCGTCTTCGCCGACACGTTCACCGAGCATCTCGCGCCGCAGGTGGGTCGGGCCGCGGTCGAGCTGCTCGAGGCCGTCGGTCTTCGAGTGGAGGTGCCCGAGGCCCGGGCCTGCTGCGGCCTCACCCTGATCAGCACCGGCCAGCTCGACGCCGCCCGACGGCAGCTCACCCGGACCGTCCGGATGCTCGGCGAGTACGTCCGCGAGGGCGCCATCGTCGTCGGGCTGGAGCCCTCCTGTACGGCGGTCCTGCGTTCCGACGCGGTCGAGCTCCTCGACACCGAGGCGGCGCGGTCGGTGGCGACCCGGGTCCGAACGCTCGCCGAGCAGCTTGCCGCCACCGACGGCTGGATGCCGCCGGACCTCTCCGATGTCACGGTCGTCGCCCAGCCGCACTGCCACCACGCCGCCGTACTCGGCTGGGAGATCGACCGGCGACTGCTGACCGCCGCGGGTGCCTCGGTGACCGCGGTCGGTGGCTGCTGCGGCCTGGCCGGCAACTTCGGCGTGGAGCGCGGGCACTACGACGTCTCCGTCGCGATCGCCGAGCACGACCTGCTGCCCGCCGTACGTGACGCGCCGGACGCGGTCGTGCTGGCCGACGGGTTCTCGTGCCGCACACAGCTCGACGACCTCGCCGGCGTCTCGGGGCTCCACCTGGCCGAGCTGCTCGCCACTCACCGTCAGAGCCGCCCGGCAGGATGACGGCCATGGCTTTGGACCACCTCGAAGAGCTCGACCGGGTGACGACGGCGATGGCGGCCACGCTGGCCGAGGCCTCGGGCCGGGAGCCGGTCGCGACCTGCCCCGGCTGGACGGTCGACGATCTCGCGGACCACCTCGGTCGGATCCACCGCTGGGCGGCGTCGATCGTGCTGAGCGGCGTCGGGCAGGCCATCCCCGAGCCGAAGCGGTCCGGGCCGGTCGCCGCCTGGTACGCCGGCACCGCCGAGGCCGTCCGAGCCGCGGTCCGCGCGGTCGACCCGGAGGAGCCGTGCTCGAACTTCTCGGGCCGACAACAGCACGCCGGGTTCTGGCGGCGTCGACAGGTGCACGAGACCCAGGTGCATCTGGTCGACGTCGGGCTGGCGCTCGGCCGGGCGATCCCGATCGAGCCGGAGCTCGCGGCCGACGGCGTCGACGAGGTCTTCACGATCTTCCTGCACCGGCTGGCCCGCCGGGGTCGACAGCCGGACGTGACCGGGCCGATCGTCGTACGCTGCACCGACGTCGACCGGCAGTGGATGCTCGAGCCCGCTCCCGAGGTCGGCGTCGGACCCCGGGTGAGTCGCCCGGCGCCGGCCGACGAGGCGACCGCGGAGGCCACCGTTCGTGGCTCGGCGGTCGACCTGTACCTCGGCCTGTGGCGGCGCCGGTCGCACTCCGTGCTGGACGTCCGCGGAGCCGCGGCCGAGCGGTTCCTCGCCGGTCCGCTGACGCCGTGACGGACGCCGCGTACCAGCGGTTTTGACCGGGGGTCAGCGCTCGGGTAGCCTTCAACATCGTGCCTGGGCTGGCCCAGGTCATCACGTGTGCCACCAAGACACGGTCATCCCACGAGTGTTGCGGGGATGGTCTTCTCGCAGGGCAGCGTGATTCCGACTCCCTCGCCGCGGCCGCGGCGGAACGACGTGCCCCGGTGACACGCCCGAGTCCGGGGGTCGAGCGGCCGGCCCGACACGAAGCGACCCGATCAACCCCCAGCACGACCGACACAGCAGGCGACGAAAGAGAGAAGCGCGCGGTGCCCACGATCCAACAGCTGGTCCGCAAGGGCCGCCAGGACAAGGTGGCCAAGACCAAGACTCCTGCGCTGAAGGGTTCACCCCAGCGGCGCGGCGTGTGCACCCGTGTCTACACGACGACGCCGAAGAAGCCCAACTCGGCGCTGCGCAAGGTGGCCCGGGTCCGGCTCACCAGCGGCATCGAGGTGACGGCCTACATCCCCGGCGTCGGACACAACCTGCAGGAGCACTCCATCGTCCTCGTGCGCGGCGGTCGGGTCCGCGACCTGCCCGGCGTTCGCTACAAGGTGATCCGGGGCGCGTTGGACACCCAGGGCGTCAAGGGCCGCAAGCAGGCGCGCAGCCAGTACGGCATGAAGAAGGAGAAGAGCTGATGCCTCGCAAAGGCCCGGCACCGAGGCGTCCGGTCGACGTGGACCCGGTCTACGGCAGCCCGCTGGTCACCCAGCTGATCAGCAAGGTCCTCAAGGACGGCAAGAAGCAGGTCGCCCAGCGCATCGTCTACACCGCGCTCGAGGGCACCCGCGACAAGACCGGCACCGACCCCGTCGTCACGCTCAAGCGCGCCCTGGACAACGTCAAGCCGACCCTCGAGGTCAAGAGCCGCCGCGTCGGCGGCGCCACCTACCAGGTGCCGGTCGAGGTCAAGGCCGGCCGGTCGACGACCCTGGCGCTGCGGTGGCTGGTCCACTACGCCGCCGAGCGCCGCGAGAAGACGATGTCGCAGCGCCTGATGAACGAGCTGCTCGACGCCAGCAACGGCCTCGGCGGCTCGGTCAAGAAGCGCGAGGACACCCACAAGATGGCCGAGGCCAACAAGGCGTTCGCCCACTACCGCTGGTGAGCCACGGGCTCGCGCAGCGGGCACTGACAGCAACCACAGGCTTTGAGAGTAAGAGGAAGCACCCCACGTGGCAGTCGAGATCACTACCGACCTGAGCCGAGTACGCAACATCGGCATCATGGCGCACATCGACGCCGGTAAGACGACGACGACCGAGCGGATCCTGTTCTACACCGGCATCAACTACAAGATCGGTGAGGTCCACGAGGGCGCGGCCACGATGGACTGGATGGAGCAGGAGCAGGAGCGAGGCATCACCATCACCTCGGCCGCGACGACCTGCTCGTGGAAAGACCACACCATCAACATCCTGGACACGCCCGGGCACGTCGACTTCACCGTCGAGGTCGAGCGTTCCCTGCGCGTGCTCGACGGAGCGGTCGCCGTCTTCGACGGTGTCGCCGGCGTCGAGCCGCAGTCGGAGACCGTGTGGCGCCAGGCCGACCGCTATCGCGTCCCGCGGATCTGTTTCGTCAACAAGCTCGACCGCACCGGCGCCGAGTTCCACCGGTGTGTCGAGATGATCGAGAACCGGCTGGCGGCGACGCCGCTGGTCCTGCAGCTGCCGATCGGCACCGAGGCCGACTTCGTCGGCGTCGTCGACCTGGTCGAGATGCGCGCGCTCACCTGGCGCGGCGAGACCCAGAAGGGCGAGGACTACACCGTCGAGGAGATCCCGGCGACGCACGCCGAGGCGGCCCGCGAGTGGCGCGACCGGCTCTTCGAGACCATCGCCGAGGCCGACGACGAGATGATGGAGCTCTACCTCGAGGGCGAGGAGCCCGAGGTCGAGGCTCTCAAGGCGGCCATCCGTCGGGCCACCGTGAGCAACAAGCTGACGCCGGTGCTGTGCGGCACCGCCTTCAAGAACAAGGGCGTCCAGCCGCTGCTCGACGCGGTCGTGGCCTACCTTCCGTCGCCGGCGGACGTCCCCGCCATCGAGGGCCACTCGGTCGACGACGAGGAGACCGTCGTCGTTCGCAAGCCCAACGAGGCGGAGCCGTTCTCCGCCCTGGCGTTCAAGATCATGGCCGACCCGCACCTGGGCAAGCTGACCTACATCCGCGTCTACTCCGGTCGGCTCGAGACCGGCACCCAGGTGCTCAACCCGACCAAGGGTCGGCGCGAGCGGATCGGCAAGATCTACCGGATGCACGCCAACAAGCGTGAGGAGATCGCGAGCATCGGCGCCGGCCACATCGTGGCCGTCATGGGGCTGAAGGACACGACGACCGGCGAGACGCTGTGCGACCAGAGCGATCCGGTCGTGCTCGAGTCGATGACGTTCCCGGCGCCGGTGATCCACATCGCGATCGAGCCGAAGAGCAAGGGCGACCAGGACAAGCTGAGCACCGCGATCCAGCGGCTGTCCGACGAGGACCCGACGTTCACGGTCCGGACCGACGAGGAGACCGGCCAGACGATCATCGCGGGCATGGGCGAGCTGCACCTGGAGGTGCTGGTCGACCGGATGAAGCGCGAGTTCCGCGTCGAGGCCAATGTCGGCAAGCCGCAGGTGGCCTACCGCGAGACGATCAAGCGGCCCGTCAAGGGCGCGAGCTACACCCACAAGAAGCAGACCGGTGGCTCGGGCCAGTTCGCGAAGGTCGTCATCGACCTCGAGCCGACCGGCGGCGACGGCGACGGCGGTTACGAGTTCATCGACGCCATCAGGGGTGGCCGGGTGCCGCGCGAGTACATCCCCGCGGTGGACGAGGGTGCCCAGGAGGCCATGGAGTTCGGCGTACTCGCCGGCTACCCGATGGTCGACGTCAAGGTGACCCTCCAGGACGGGCAGTACCACGACGTCGACTCCTCGGAGCTGGCGTTCAAGATCGCCGGGTCGATGGCGTTCAAGGAGGCCGCCCGGAAGGCGCAGCCGGTCCTGCTCGAGCCCATGATGGCCGTCGAGGTGACGACGCCGGACGACTACATGGGCGACGTGATCGGCGACCTCAACTCTCGTCGTGGCCACATCCAGGCCATGGACGAGGCGGCCGGCGGGGCACGCCTGGTGAAGGCACTGGTGCCGCTGTCGGAGATGTTCGGGTATGTCGGTGACCTGCGGTCGAAGACGTCGGGTCGCGCCGTGTACTCCATGCAGTTCGACTCGTACGCCGAGGTTCCGACCACGGTGGCGGACGAGATCATCAAGAAGGCCAGAGGCGAATGACGGACCTTCCCGCAGGCCACAGGCACACCTAGCACGGCCAGTCGGGTAAGGTCCAGCGCAGCGCGTACGGCGTAGGAAGCGAATCGAGGAGGAGCCCCCAGTGGCGAAGGCGAAGTTCGAGCGGACCAAGCCGCACGTGAACGTGGGGACCATCGGTCACATCGACCATGGCAAGACCACACTGACGGCGGCGATCACCGAGGTCCTGCACAAGAAGCTCCCGGACCTCAACGAGGTCTCGGCGTTCGACATGATCGACAAGGCTCCCGAGGAGAAGCAGCGGGGCATCACGATCTCGATCGCGCACGTCGAATACCAGACCGAGAATCGGCACTACGCGCACGTGGACTGCCCGGGTCACGCGGACTACATCAAGAACATGATCACCGGGGCCGCGCAGATGGACGGCGCGATCCTGGTCGTGGCCGCGACTGACGGTCCGATGCCGCAGACCCGCGAGCACGTGCTGCTCGCCCGTCAGGTCGGCGTGCCGGCGATCGTCGTCGCGCTCAACAAGTGCGACATGGTCGACGACAGCGAGATCATCGAGCTCGTCGAGATGGAGGTGCGCGAGCTCCTCAACGAGTACGAGTTCCCCGGCGACGACACCCCGGTCATCCAGGTCGGTGCTCTCCCGGCGCTCAACGGCGACGAGAAGTGGCAGAAGTCCGTCGAGGAGCTGATGGACGCGGTCGACGACTTCATCCCGCTCCCCGAGCGTGACGTCGACAAGCCGTTCCTGATGCCCGTCGAGGACGTCTTCACGATCACCGGCCGCGGCACCGTGGTGACCGGCCGGATCGAGCGCGGCGTCATCAAGGTCAACGAGACCGTCGACATCGTCGGCATCCGTGACGACAAGCAGACCACGACCGTGACCGGCGTGGAGATGTTCCGCAAGATCCTCGACGAGGGCCAGGCTGGTGAAAACGTCGGCCTGCTGCTTCGCGGCACCAAGCGCGAGGACGTCGAGCGCGGCATGGTCGTCATCAAGCCGGGCTCGACCACTCCGCACACGGAGTTCGAGGGTCAGGTCTACATCCTGTCCAAGGAGGAGGGCGGCCGGCACACGCCGTTCTTCAACAACTACCGGCCGCAGTTCTACTTCCGCACGACCGACGTCACCGGCGTCGTCACGCTGCCCGAGGGCACCGAGATGGTCATGCCGGGCGACAACACCGAGATGAAGGTCGAGCTGATCCAGCCGATCGCGATGGAGGAGGGTCTCCGCTTCGCGATCCGCGAGGGTGGCCGCACCGTCGGCGCCGGCCGGGTCACGAAGATCATCAAGTGAGCTGAGCCGCTCGCAGAGCCGAGAGGCCCCGTCCCCTTCGGGAGGCGGGGTCTTTCGCTGTCCGCCGGCCCGTCGAGTGGCGCACCGTCGTCGCGCGCTGTCCTGATTTGTCGACGACCTCGTGCCACTCGTGACCCCCGATTTGGCATCCCGCCGGACGGTCTGACAAACTAGTCAGGTTGCTCCGGTGGGATCGCCGGGGTTGCAGCGCGCCAGCCGGCCGTCTGGCTCGGGTCGCGCGGCACCGCACCAGGAGATCCCGCTTTAGTTCGGCTCCCGCCGGACGCCATTTCCCATCCACGACGATCGGCTGTTCGCGCCGGAAGGCCGCGACACGCCCGACCTCGGGGGTCGGAGAAATGGGGCGGAGCGACGCGACCGCAGCGGCACGACCAGAAGGACGAAGGGCAGCGATGGCGGGACAGAAGATCCGCATCAGGCTCAAGGCCTACGACCATGAGCAGATCGACAGCTCGGCGCGCAAGATCGTCGACACGGTCACGCGTACGGGTGCGAAGGTGGCCGGCCCGGTGCCGTTGCCGACGGAGAAGAACGTGTTCTGCGTGATTCGTTCTCCGCACAAGTACAAGGACAGCCGCGAGCACTTCGAGATGCGCACGCACAAGCGGCTGATCGACATCATCGACCCGACGCCCAAGACGGTCGACTCGCTGATGCGGCTCGACCTGCCCGCCGGCGTCGACATCGAGATCAAGCTCTGAGGACCGACGACCCATGAGCACGCAAACCCGAACCGTGAAGGGCCTGCTGGGCACCAAGCTCGGCATGACCCAGACCTGGGACGAGAACAACCGCGTCGTGCCGGTGACGGTGATCTCGGCCGCGACCAACGTCGTGACCCAGATCCGCTCGCCGGAGACCGACGGCTACTCGGCCGTGCAGATCGGCTTCGGCGAGGTCAGCGCCCGCAAGGTGACCAAGCCGAAGGCCGGCCACTTCTCGAAGGCTGGAGTGACGCCGCGGCGGCACGTGGTCGAGATCCGCACCGACGACGCCGGCGAGTACGAGCTGGGCCAGGAGCTCAGCCCGGACGTGTTCGCCGCCGGCGACCGGATCGACGTGACCGGCACCAGCAGGGGCAAGGGCTTCGCCGGCGTCATGAAGCGGCACGGCTTCCACGGCGTCGGCGCGTCCCACGGCGCGCACCGCAACCACCGCAAGCCGGGCTCGATCGGCGGCTGCGCCACTCCCGGCCGGGTCTTCAAGGGCCTGCGGATGGCCGGTCGCATGGGCAGCGAGACCGTGACCACCCAGAGCCTGACCGTCCACTCGGTCGACACCGAGAAGGGCCTGATCCTGATCAAGGGTGCGATCCCCGGACCGAAGGGCGGCCTGGTCGTCCTGCGTACGGGTGTGAAGGCGAAGGGGGATGACCAGTGACGACCATCGACGTTCTCAACGCCAAGGGCAAGAAGGCCGGCTCGGTCGACCTGCCGGACGAGCTCTTCGACGCCCAGGTCAACGTGCCGCTGATCCACCAGGTCGTCGTGGCCCAGCAGGCCGCGGCCCGACAGGGCACCCATTCGACCAAGGCCCGTGGTCAGGTGGCCGGCGGCGGGCGCAAGCCGTACCGGCAGAAGGGCACCGGGCGAGCCCGCCAGGGGTCCATCCGGGCTCCGCAGTTCGCCGGCGGCGGCGTCGTCCACGGGCCGCAGCCGCGGTCGTACTCCCAGCGCACGCCGAAGAAGATGAAGGCGGCCGCCCTGCGCGGCGCGCTGTCCGACCGGGCGCGGGCGGGCCGCGTGCACGTGGTCGAGGGCCTGGTCGACGCCGACACCCCGTCGACCAAGCAGGCCCTGACGGCGCTGCGCCGGGTCAGTGAGCGGCCGCGGTCGCTGGTCGTGCTCGACCGCGACGACGAGGTCACCTGGCTCAGCCTGCGCAACGTCGACGCGGTGCACGTGCTGGCCTTCGACCAGCTCAACACCTACGACGTGCTGCTGTCGGACGACGTCGTGTTCACCAAGAGCGCCTACGAGGCGTTCGTCGCGGCGCGTACGTCCAACGACTCGGAAGCGGGTGCGTAACCGTGACCAGGCTCTACAAGGATCACCGCGACGTGCTGATCGCACCGGTCGTGAGCGAGAAGAGCTACGGCCTGCTGGACCAGAACAAGTACACGTTCGTGGTCCGGCCGGACGCCAACAAGACGGAGATCAAGATCGCGGTCGAGGAGATCTTCGGCGTCAAGGTCACCGCGGTCAACACGATGAACCGCCAGGGCAAGCGGCGCCGGACCCGCTACGGGTGGGGCAAGCGCCCCAGCACGAAGCGGGCGATCGTCAGCGTTGCCGAGGGCGAGCGCATCGACATCTTCGCCGGACCCGGTACGGCGTGAGCGAGGGCTGAGGACAGATGGCTATCCGCAAGTACAAGCCGACGACGCCGGGCCGCCGCGGCGGCTCCGTGGCCGACTTCGCCGAGGTCACCCGGAGCACGCCGGAGAAGAGCCTGGTGCGTCCGCTGCCCAAGAAGGGCGGCCGCAACAACCAGGGCCGGATCACCACGCGCCACCAGGGCGGCGGCCACAAGCGGGCGTACCGCGTGATCGACTTCCGGCGGTCCGACAAGGACGGCGTGCCGGCGAAGGTCGCGCACATCGAGTACGACCCCAACCGGACCGCTCGGATCGCGCTGCTGCACTACGTCGACGGCGAGAAGCGCTACATCATCGCGCCGGAGGGCCTGCGGCAGGGCATGCGGGTCGAGGCCGGTGTCGGGGCCGACATCAAGCCCGGCAACAACCTGCCGCTGCGCAACATCCCGGTCGGCACGACCGTGCACGCGATCGAGCTGCGGCCCGGTGGCGGCGCGAAGCTGGGCCGCTCCGCCGGTGCCGGCGTCCAGCTGGTCGCGAAGGAGGGCCGGCGGGCGCAGCTGCGGCTGCCGTCGGGCGAGATGCGCTACGTCGACGTCCGCTGCCGCGCCACGGTGGGCGAGGTCGGCAACTCCGAGCAGTCCAACATCAACTGGGGCAAGGCCGGTCGGATGCGCTGGAAGGGCAAGCGTCCGTCGGTCCGCGGGGTCGCGATGAACCCGGTCGACCACCCGCACGGTGGTGGCGAGGGCAAGTCGTCGGGTGGGCGCCACCCGGTCTCGCCGTGGGGTCGGCCGGAGGGCCGTACCCGCAAGCGCAAGACCAGCGACCAGATGATCGTCCGCCGCCGCAAGTCCGGAAAGCGCTGAGAAGGGGCCTGTACCTGTGCCACGTAGTCTGAAGAAGGGCCCGTTTGTCGACGACCACCTGATGAAGAAGGTGGAGGGTCAAAACGACAGCGGCTCGAAGCAAGTCATCAAGACCTGGTCGCGCCGGTCGATGATCGTCCCGGCGATGATCGGGCACACGATCGCGGTCCACGACGGCCGCAAGCACGTGCCGGTCTACGTCACCGAGGCGATGGTCGGCCACAAGCTCGGCGAGTTCGCCCCGACCCGGACGTTCCGGGGCCACGAGAAGGACGACCGGAAGAGCCGCCGTCGCTGACGGCGCGGTCCGAGGAAGCAAGGGAACGAGAGATATGGCTGTGACAGAGCGAGGACGCATCAGCGCCCGGCGCGAGAGCCTGCTCGGCGACGAGCCGGGTGCCTTCGCGGTGGCGCGGTTCGCCCGCGTGTCGCCGATGAAGGCTCGCCGCGTCGTGGACCTGGTCCGAGGGCTGCCCGTGGAGGACGCGCTCGCGCTCCTGCGGTTCGCGCCGCAGGCGGCGTCGGAGATCGTCTACAAGCTGCTGGAGAGCGCGATCGCCAACGCGGAGTCCACCGAGGACCTCGACCGCGACTCCTTGGTGGTGACCAAGGCGAAGGTCGACGAGGGGCCGACGCTGCGCCGGTTCCGGCCGCGCGCCCAGGGCCGGGCGTACCGGATCAACAAGCGCACGAGCCACATCACGGTGGTCGTGCAGCCACGTGACGACGAGGAAGGGGCCCGCTAGTGGGACAGAAGGTCAACCCGCACGGGTTCCGGCTCGGCGTCTCCACCGACCACAAGAGCCGGTGGTACGCCGACAAGCTCTACAAGGCGTACGTCGGTGAGGACGTCGCGATCCGCAAGATGCTCACCAAGGGCATGGACCGGGCCGGCATCTCCCGCGTCGAGATCGAGCGCACCCGTGACCGGGTCCGAGTCGACATCCACACCGCGCGGCCGGGCATCGTGATCGGCCGCCGCGGCGCCGAGGCCGAGCGGCTGCGCGGCAACCTCGAGCAGCTCACCGGCAAGCAGGTGCAGCTCAACATCCTCGAGGTCAAGAACCCCGAGCTCGACGCCCAACTGGTCGCCCAGGGCGTCGCCGAGCAGCTGTCCGGGCGGGTGCAGTTCCGGCGGGCCATGCGCAAGGCGATGCAGACGACGATGCGTGCCGGCGCGCAGGGCATCCGGATCCAGTGCTCGGGCCGACTGGGTGGCGCCGAGATGTCGCGGTCGGAGTTCTACCGCGAGGGACGGGTGCCGCTGCACACGCTGCGGGCCGACGTCGACTACGGGTTCTACGAGGCGCGGACCACCTTCGGTCGGATCGGCGTCAAAGTCTGGATCTACCGCGGCGAGGTCGCGGGCACCCGCGCCGAGCGCGAGGCCCAGGCGGCCGCGCGGGCCGCGGCGCCCGGGCGCGGCCGTCGGGACCGGGGCCGCCGGCCGGACCGCGGCGAGCGGCGTGACCGCGGTGAGCGCGGCGGCGACCGCGGGGACCGTGGCGCCGGCGGCGAGCGCGGCGGCTCGACCGCACCCGCGTCGTCCGGATCCGCTCCGGCGGCCGAGGCGCCGCCGACGGAAGGGACGGAGGGCTGACCATGCTGATGCCACGTCGAACCAAGCACCGCAAGCAGCACCACCCGAGGCGCGGTGGGATGGCCAAGGGCGGCACGAAGCTCGCCTTCGGCGACTACGGCATCCAGGCCGTCGAGGGCCACTACGTCACCAACCGGCAGATCGAGTCGGCCCGGATCGCGATGACCCGGCACATCAAGCGTGGCGGCAAGGTGTGGATCAACATCTACCCCGACCGGCCGCTGACCAAGAAGCCGGCCGAGACCCGGATGGGATCCGGCAAGGGCTCGCCGGAGTGGTGGATCGCCAACGTCAAGGCCGGCCGCGTGATGTTCGAGCTGTCCGGCGTCCCGGAGGACATCGCTCGCGAGGCGCTGCGTCGCGCGATGCACAAGCTCCCGATGAAGTGCCGGTTCGTGAGCCGCGAGGCAGGTGATTTCTGATGGCGTCGAACGCCGCGCTGCTGCGTACGTCCACCGAGGACGACCTGGAGCGGCAGCTGAAGGAGGCCAAGGAGGAGCTGTTCAACCTCCGCTTCCAGGCCGCCACGGGCCAGCTCGAGAGCCACGGCCGGCTGCGGACGGTGCGTCGCGACATCGCGCGGATCTACACGATCCTGCGTGAGCGCGAGCTCGGCATCATCGGCTTCATCGAGCCCGCGACGGACGAGCCGGGTGCCGACGAGCCGGATGCCGACGAGCCGGCGGCGGACGAGGCGGCGACGGACGAGACGGACTCCGACGCCGAGGCGGCCGAGGAGCCCAAGGCCAAGAAGTCGACGGCCAAGAAGTCCGCCGCGAAGACCACGGCGAAGAAGTCGGCCGCCAAGAAGGCCACCGCCAAGAAGTCGGCGGCCAAGTCGGGCGACGCCGAGACCACCGATGAGGCCGCGTCCGCCGACGACGGGGGCGATGCCAAGTGACTGAGAAGGACCAGACGTTGACCGACACGACGACACCGGTGCGCACGGGCCGCCGCAAGACCCGCGAGGGTCTCGTGGTCGGCGACAAGATGGACAAGACCGCCGTCGTCGCGGTCGAGGACTGGGTCAAGCACCCGCTGTACGGCAAGGTCATGCGCCGCACCAGCCGGCTGAAGGCCCACGACGAGCAGAACCAGTGCGGCGTCGGCGACCGCGTCCGCGTGATGGAGACGCGGCCGCTGTCGGCCACCAAGCGCTGGCGCGTCGTCGCGATCCTCGAGAAGGCCAAGTAAAGGGCGCACGGAAAGTACGGAGTGAAGGATGATCCAGCAGGAGTCGCGACTCAAGGTCGCCGACAACACCGGAGCCAAGCAGATCTTGTGCATCCGGGTGCTCGGCGGCTCGGGTCGACGCTACGCGGGCATCGGCGACGTGATCGTCGGGACCGTCAAGGACGCGATTCCGGGTGGCGCGGTCAAGAAGGGTGAGGTCGTCAAGGCCGTCATCGTTCGCACCGCGAAGGAGCGGCGCCGCCCGGACGGTTCCTACATCCGGTTCGACGAGAACGCGGCGGTGCTGCTGCAGACCAACGGCGAGCCGCGCGGCACCCGCATCTTCGGCCCGGTCGGTCGGGAGCTGCGGGAGAAGCGGTTCATGAAGATCATCTCGCTCGCCCCGGAGGTGCTGTGATGGCCAAGCCGCTGAGCATCAAGAAGGGCGACCTCGTACGTGTGGTCGCCGGCCGGGACAAGGGCGCCGAGGGCAAGGTCATCTCGGTCCAGCCGGAGCGCGACCGGGTGATCGTCGAGGGCGTCAACCGCGTCAAGCGGCACACCAAGGTCGTCCAGCGCGGCGGCCGGCAGGGCACGAGCGGCGGCATCGTCACCCAGGAGGCGGCGATCCACGTGTCCAACGTGATGCTGCTGGTCGACGAGGACGGCGACAAGGTCCCGACCCGCGTCGGCTTCCGGCGCGACGAGGTGACGAAGACCCGGCCGGACGGCTCGACGTACACCGCCCACCGCAGCGTTCGCATCGCGAAGCGGACCGGCAAGGAGATCTGATGGCAGAGACGTCGACGCAGGCGCCACCGCCGCGTCTGAAGATTCGGTACCGGGAGGAGATCCGGCCCGAGCTGCTCGAGGAGTTCGGCTACGGCAACGTCATGCAGGTGCCCGGGCTGACCAAGATCGTGGTCAACATGGGCGTCGGCGAGGCCGCTCGCGACTCCAAGCTGATCGAGGGTGCGACGAAGGATCTCGCGGCGATCACCGGCCAGAAGGCCGCGGTCACCCGAGCCCGGAAGTCGATCGCCCAGTTCAAGCTGCGGGCCGGGATGCCGATCGGTGCGCACGTCACCATCCGCGGCGACCGGATGTGGGAGTTCCTCGACCGGCTGCTCTCGGTGGCGCTGCCTCGGATCCGCGACTTCCGTGGGCTGTCCCCCCGGCAGTTCGACGGGCGCGGCAACTACACCTTCGGTCTCGATGAACAGGTGATGTTCCACGAGGTCGACCAGGACAAGATCGACCGCGTCCGCGGGATGGACGTCACCGTGGTCACGACGGCGAAGAACGACGACGAGGGGCGGGCGCTGCTGGCCAAGCTCGGCTTCCCCTTCGCCCAGCGATAGAGATGACAGCGATGAATCGGCAACTGTGCAGCGAATCGGCACCCGTGCAACGACTCGGCGACCGCGCAGCGAATCGTCACCCTGTGCGTAACAGGAAGGAAAGTCAACGTGGCTAAGACAGCGTTGGTCGTCAAGGCGGCCCGGAAGCCGAAGTTCAAGGTGCGCGCGTACTCCCGCTGCCAGCGGTGCGGCCGCCCGAAGGCGGTCTACCGCAAGTTCGGGCTGTGCCGGGTGTGCCTGCGTGAGATGGCGCATCGCGGCGAGCTGCCCGGTGTGACGAAGAGCAGCTGGTGACGACGAAGAGATGGACCACATCGCCGCAGGTCCGCCGTGTTACACGAGCGGAAACCGTGGCGGGAAGGTAGCAGAACACCGATGACGATGACTGACCCCGTCGCAGACATGCTGACGCGTCTGCGTAACGGCAACCAGGCCTATCACGAGCACGTGCGGATCCCGCACAGCAAGCTGAAGGCCGGCGTGGCCGAGATCCTGCAGCAGGAGGGCTACATCGCCTCCTGGGCAGTCGAGGACCCGGCGGCGGACGCCGTCGGCAAGACCCTGGTGGTCACCTTGAAGTACGGCCCCAACCGGGAGCGCTCGATCGCCGGGCTCCGGCGGATCAGCAAGCCGGGCCTTCGGGTGTACGCGAAGGCCACCGGGCTGCCGCGCGTCCTGGGCGGTCTCGGGGTGGCGATCATCTCCACCTCGCAGGGTCTGCTGACCGACCGACAGGCGAACGACAAGGGCGTCGGCGGGGAAGTCCTCGCCTACGTCTGGTGACCGAGGACTGAGGAGGACTACGCATGTCGCGAATCGGCAAGCTCCCGATCACGGTCCCGGCCGGCGTCGATGTCACGATCGACGGACAGCACGTGACGGTGAAGGGCCCCAAGGGCGAGCTGAGCCACACCGTCGCGCAGCCGATCACGATCGACCGCGCGGACGACGGCAGCCTGACGGTAGACCGTCCCAACGACGAGCGGGTCAGCAAGTCCCTGCACGGACTTTCGCGAACCCTGGTCGCCAACATGGTCACCGGTGTGACCGACGGGTACGAGAAGAAGCTCGAGATCGTGGGCGTCGGCTATCGCGTGATCGCGAAGGGCCCGTCGGCGGTCGAGCTGAGCCTCGGCTTCAGCCACCCGGTGACGTTCGAGGCGCCCGAAGGGGTGACCTTCGCGGTCGAGTCGGCGACGAAGTTCTCGGTGCACGGCATCGACAAGCAGCGCGTCGGTGAGGTCGCGGCCAACATCCGGAAGCTGCGCAAGCCCGAGCCCTACAAGGGCAAGGGGATCCGCTACGCCGGCGAGCACGTCCGGCGCAAGGTCGGAAAGGCGGGTAAGTGACGATGGGTGTCGCGTTGAGCCAACGCAAGCGCACCGCCGGCCGGGTGGCCGGACGGAGGCGCCGGGCGGTTCGCGGCCGCAAGCGCGTGTTCGGCACGTCCGAGCGTCCGCGCCTGGTCGTCACCCGCTCCAGCCGACACATCGTGGCGCAGGTCGTCGACGACATCGAGCACCGTACGTTGGTATCGGCGTCGTCGATGGAGGCCGACGTACGGGCGCTGTCGGGAGACAAGACCGCCAAGGCGAAGAAGGTCGGCGAACTGGTCGCCGACCGGGCCAAGGGCGCCGGCCTCGAGTCGGTGGTGTTCGACCGGGCGGGCAACAAGTACCACGGGCGGGTAGCCGCCCTGGCCGAAGGGGCCCGCGAGGGCGGGCTCGCCTTCTAGAGCTCAGGCGCACAGAGACGCCGAAGAGGAAAGGTAGTTCGGATATGGCTGGACCCCAGCGCCGCGGAGGCGGCGCCGGAGACCGTCGGTCCCGCGACGATCGTCGCGGGTCGGGGGACAAGACCGCCTACATCGAGCGGGTCGTCGGCATCAACCGGGTGGCCAAGGTCGTCAAGGGCGGACGCCGCTTCAGCTTCACGGCCCTGGTCGTCGTCGGCGACGGCGAAGGAACGGTCGGCGTCGGCTACGGCAAGGCCAAGGAGGTGCCGGCGGCGATCGCCAAGGGCGTCGAGGAGGCCAAGAAGAGCTTCTTCAAGGTGCCGCGGATCCAGGGCACGATTCCGCACCCGGTGCAGGCCGAGAAGTCGGCCGGAGTCGTCCTGCTGCGGCCGGCCGCCCCCGGTACCGGTGTGATCGCCGGTGGACCGGTGCGCGCCGTCCTGGAGTGCGCCGGCATCCACGACGTGCTCAGCAAGTCGCTCGGCTCGTCCAACCCGATCAACATCGTGCACGCCACGGTCGACGCGCTGCGCTCGCTGGAGACCCCGGAGTCGGTGGCGAAGCGGCGCGGCATCCCGGTCGAGGACGTGGCGCCGCCGGCGCTGTTGAAGGCCCGGGCGGAGGTGGCGGGCTGATGCCCCGGCTGAAGGTACGTCAGGTGCGTTCGGCCATCGGACGCAAGCAGAACCAGCGCGAGACGTTGCGGTCGCTCGGCCTGAAGCGGATCGGTGACGTCGTCGTCAAGGAGGATCGGCCCGAGATCCGAGGCATGCTCGCCACGGTGCCTCATCTCGTGGCCGTCGAGGAGGTCGAGTGAGATGACCCTCAAGCTGCATCACCTGCGCCCGGCGCCCGGAGCGAAGACCGCCAAGGCGCGGGTCGGGCGCGGCGAGGCCGGCCGGCGCGGCAAGACCGCCGGTCGCGGCACCAAGGGCTCGAAGGCCCGCAACCAGATCCCGGCGAGCTTCGAGGGCGGCCAGCTGCCCATCCACATGCGGCTGCCGAAGATGCGTGGGTTCACCAACCCGTTCAAGGTGCGCTACCAGGTCGTCAACCTCGACCAGCTCGCCAAGCTCTACCCGGACGGCGGCGAGGTCACGGTCGAGTCGCTGGCCGACAAGGGCGCGGTCCGGCGTGGCCAGCCGGTGAAGGTGCTCGGCTCCGGCGAGATCTCGGTGACCGTCCAGGTCAGCGCGCACGCCTTCTCCAGCACCGCCAAGGAGAAGATCGAGGCCAGCGGAGGCACCGTCACGACGGTCGAGTGAGGCGGCCCTCACATCGGCCGTCCGGCCGGTCGGGGCTCGGCCGCCGACTGTTAGAGTCCCCGAACGAGTGAGTTTCCCGGCGCGACCGGGGTAAATGGGAGGACCTGGTGCTAGGCGCCTTCGTCAACGCGTTCAAGACGCCGGACCTGCGGCGAAAGCTGCTGTTCGTGCTGTTCATCATCGTGGTGTTCCGGCTCGGGTCCATGACTCCGGCGCCTGGCGTCAACGTCCCGAACGTTCAGGAGTGCATCGACAACGCGCAAAGCGCCGACGGCAACAACCTGTTCAACCTGATCAACGTCTTCTCCGGCGGCGCGCTGCTCCAGCTGACCATCTTCGCCCTCGGCATCATGCCGTACATCACGGCCAGCATCATCCTCCAGCTGCTGACCGTGGTGATCCCGCGCCTCGAGACCCTCAAGAAGGAGGGCCAGGCCGGCCAGCAGAAGATCACCCAGTACACCCGCTACCTCACGCTGGGCCTCGCGATCCTGCAGGCCACCGGCATCGTCGCCCTGGCCCGCAACAACCAGCTGATCCAGGGCTGTAACCAGGACCTGCTCTACGACAAGGACAGCATCTTCCGCGCCGTTCTCATCGTGATCACGATGACGGCCGGCACCGCGGTCATCATGTGGCTGGGCGAGCTGATCACCGACCGTGGCATCGGCAACGGCATGTCGATCCTGATCTTCACCCAGATCGTCGCCACGTTCCCCGGCACGATGTGGCTGATCGCCCAGGACCAGGGCTGGGTGACGTTCTTCGTCGTCGTCGCGGTCGGGCTCGCCATCGTCGCCGCGGTCATCTTCGTCGAGCAGGCGCAGCGCCGGATCCCGGTGCAGTACGCCAGACGGATGGTCGGCCGCAAGATGTTCGGCGGCTCGTCGACGTACATCCCGCTGAAGGTCAACCAGGCCGGCGTCATCCCGGTCATCTTCGGATCCAGCCTGCTCTACCTGCCCGCGTTGGCGACGCAGTTCAACCCCGACGCGTCGTGGACCGGCTGGGTGTCGAAGTACTTCGTGACCGGCGACCATCCGCTGTACATGCTGGCGTACTTCGCGCTGATCGTGTTCTTCACGTACTTCTACGTCTCGATCACGTTCAACCCGCAAGAGGTCGCCGACAACATGAAGAAGTACGGCGGCTTCATCCCGGGCATCCGGGCCGGCCGGCCGACCCAGGAGTACCTCGCGTACGTCCTGTCCCGGATCACCGCGCCGGGATCGGTCTACCTCGGCATCGTGGCGCTGATCCCGCTGATCGCGCTCGTGCTCGTCAACGCCAACCAGAACTTCCCCTTCGGCGGCACGTCGCTGCTGATCATGGTGGGCGTCGGCCTCGACACGGTGAAGCAGATCGAGAGCCAGCTGCAGCAGCGCAACTACGAAGGGTTCCTGCGCTGATGCGGCTGGTGCTGCTGGGACCCCCCGGCGCCGGCAAAGGGACCCAGGCCGAGCACATCGCGGACCACTACGGCATCCCCAATATCTCGACCGGCGACATCTTCCGGGCCAACGTGGCCGAGCGCACGTCGCTGGGCGAGATCGCGAAGAGCTACATGGACGAGGGCGACCTGGTCCCCGACGACCTGACGATCGCGATGGTCCGCGACCGGCTGAGCCACGACACCGACGCCGGCTTCCTGCTCGACGGCTTCCCACGCACCGTGCCGCAGGCCGAGGCGTTCAGCCAGATGCTCGACGACCTCGACGAGCCACTCGACGCCGTCCTCAAGCTGCAGGTGGACGACGACGAGGTCGTGCGCCGCCTGTCGGGTCGCCGGATCTGCCGGTCCTGCGGCCGAACGTTCCACGTCGAGCTCGACCCTCCGAAGGCCGAGGGTGTCTGCGACGCCTGCGGCGGCGAGCTCTACCAGCGCGACGACGACAAGCCCGAGACGGTGCGCCGCCGGCTGCAGGTCTACCACGAGCAGACCCGGCCACTCGTGGAGTTCTACGAGGCGCGTGGCCTGCTGCGCATCGTGGCGGGGACCGGGGTGGTCTCCGACGTGACCGCCCGGGCCATCAAGGCGCTCGACCACCCGGGCAGCTAGGAGGCTGGGCCGTCATGGGTCTGCTGCGGCTGCGCGACCGGGGCGTCGAGATCAAGACGCACGACCAGATCGCCCTGATGCGGCGGGCCGGCCGGATCGTCGGCGAGACGCTCCAGCTGTGCCGCGAGAGCGTGCGGCCGGGCATGACCACCGAAGATCTCGACCGGCTGGCCGAGGGGTTCATCCGCGACCACGGCGCGGTGCCGTCGTTCAAGGGCTACCACGGGTTCCCGAAGACGCTGTGCGTCTCGGTCAACGATGAGATCGTGCACGGCATCCCCGGTCCGCGGCGCCTCGAGTCCGGCGACGTCGTGTCGATCGACTGCGGCGCGATCGTCGAGGGCTGGCACGGCGACGCCGCCATCACGGTGGCGCTGGGCGACGTCCCCGACGAGGTGCGCCGGTTGCTCGCGGCCTGCGAGGAGGCGCTGTGGCGAGGCATCGCCGCGGCGAGTACGGGTGGTCACGTCACCGACATCTCGCACGCGGTCGAGACGTACGTCCGCGGCGTCGGACCGTACGGCATCGTCGAGGACTACGTCGGCCACGGCATCGGGTCGTCGATGCACATGGCGCCCAACGTTCCCAACGTCGGCGCGCCGGGGCACGGGCCGCGGCTGGTGCGGGGGATGGCCCTCGCGGTCGAGCCGATGATCACGCTCGGGGGGATCGAGACCAACCTGCTCGACGACGACTGGACCGTCGTGACGCGGGACGGGTCGCTGGCCGCCCACTTCGAGCACACCTTCACGCTCACCCGGGACGGGACGTGGGTCCTGACCGCGCTGGACGGCGGCAGCGCTCGGCTCGCGGACCTCGGTGTCCCGTACGGCGGCGAGTGACGCTCCGTGACGAGCGCCGTGACCGGCCCGATTGGTGTCGGATGGGGCCTCTGACGTAAACTTGAGCGTTGGCCCCCACGTGGGCCGTCTTTCCGTGCCCCGCGGCTGATCTGCTCTCCGTACTCGAACGGCTGGCGGAGGGGCGTGCGAGAGCCGGCGGGGGTCACCGAACGTGAACCGACAGATTGCGGAGGACATGGCGAAGAAGGAAGGGGTCATCGAGATCGAGGGCTCGGTGGTCGAGGCTCTGCCGAACGCGATGTTTCGCGTTGAGCTGACCAACGGACACAAGGTCCTCGCTCACATCAGCGGCAAGATGCGCCAGCACTACATCCGGATCCTGCCTCAGGACCGGGTGGTCGTGGAGCTGTCGCCGTACGACCTGACCCGCGGCCGGATCGTCTACCGCTACAAGTAACAGCCAGCCACCAACCCACCACGTCTGGGCGGACTGTGATCCTCCGCGAGGGTCGTCTGTGCTCAGCGCAACGGAGAGCATGATGAAGGTCCAACCGAGCGTCAAGAAGATCTGTGACAAGTGCAAGGTGATTCGCCGGCACGGGCGAGTCATGGTGATCTGCGAGAACCCTCGCCACAAGCAGCGGCAGGGCTGACCACAGTTCACAGCGTGCAGCAACCATGTGTGTGACCGCTCGCACCGCCTACGTGGCAGTGTGTTACCCCCGGACCGGAGGCCGGGGCCCGACCAGAGGCAGGTCGGGACGCGTCACGCCCGACACCTCCGCATGACAGGAAGGACACCGCCTTACATGGCACGCCTCATCGGTGTCGACCTCCCGCGCGACAAGCGTCTCGAGGTGGCACTCACCTACATCTACGGAATCGGTCGCACCCGCGCCCACCAGACGTTGGAGGCCACCGGGGTGAGCCCGGACCTGCGCGTCCACGAGCTCGGCGACGACCAGCTGGTCAAGCTCCGCGACCACATCGAGGCCAACTACCAGGTCGAAGGTGACCTGCGGCGCGAGGTCGCCGGCGACATCCGGCGCAAGGTCGAGATCGGCAGCTACCAGGGTCGCCGGCACCGCAGCGGCCTGCCGGTGCGCGGTCAGCGTACGCGGACCAACGCCCGCGGCCGCAAGGGCCCGAAGCGCACCATCGCCGGCAAGAAGAAAGCCGTCAAGAAGTAGGCCGTGACCGTCGGCTGATCATCACATCGTTCCGTAGTTTGCAGGAGATCTCAGATGCCCCCCAAGCCACGCCAGTCCGGCGCCAAGAAGGTCCGCCGGAAGGAGAAGAAGAACGTCACCGTGGGTCAGGCCCACATCAAGAGCACGTTCAACAACACCATCGTCACCATCACCGACCCGTCGGGCGCGGTGATCTCGTGGGCGAGCGCCGGAACCGTCGGGTTCAAGGGCTCGCGAAAGTCCACCCCGTTCGCCGCGCAGATGGCCGCCGAGGCCGCCGGTCGTCGGGCGATGGAGCACGGCATGAAGAAGATCGACGTCTTCGTGAAGGGCCCGGGCTCGGGCCGCGAGACGGCGATCCGGTCGCTGGGTGCGGTCGGCCTCGAGGTCGGCACCATCCAGGACGTCACCCCGTCCGCCCACAACGGCTGCCGGCCGCCCAAGCGGCGCCGGGTCTGAGCCCCACCGTCGCGAGAGGAGTAGCCACACCATGGCCCGTTACACCGGACCCATGACGAAGAAGTCGCGCCGGCTGGGAGTCGACCTGGTCGGAGGCGACCGGGCGTTCGAGCGCCGGCCGTACCCGCCGGGCCAGCACGGCCGCGGCCGGGTCAAGGAGAGCGAGTACCGCCAGCAGCTCCAGGAGAAGCAGAAGGCGCGGCACACGTACGGCGTGCTCGAGAAGCAGTTCCGCCGCTACTACGACGAGGCCAGCCGTCGTCCCGGCAAGACCGGCGACAACCTGCTGCAGCTGCTCGAGTGCCGACTCGACAACGTCGTCTACCGAGCCGGCTTCGCCCGCACCCGGCGCCACGCCCGGCAGCTGGTGTCGCACGGTCACTTCGTCGTGAACGGCCGCAAGGTCGACATCCCGTCGTTCCAGGTGTCGCCGAAGGACATCGTCGACGTGCGTCCCAAGTCGCTGGAGATGACGCCGTTCATCGTGGCGCGCGAGACGCACGGCGAGCGGCTCGTCCCGGCCTGGCTGGAGGCGCTGCCGAACAAGATGCGGATCCTCGTCCATCAGCTTCCGGTACGTCAGCAGATCGACATACCGGTTCAGGAGCAGCTCATCGTCGAGTACTACTCGAAGATCTAGTCCGGCTGCTCGCCCACCCATTCGTGCCGTCAAATAGCGGTCGGCACGGAAAGGACCAAGCACATGCTCATCGCCCAACGGCCGACCCTGACCGAAGAGGTCGTCAACGACTACCGTTCGCGGTTCACCATCGAGCCGCTCGAGCCGGGCTTCGGCTACACGCTCGGCAACTCGCTGCGTCGTACCCTGCTCTCGTCGATCCCCGGCGCCTCCGTGACGTCGATCCGGATCGACGGGGTGCTGCACGAGTTCTCCACGATCCCCGGCGTCGTCGAGGACGTCACCGAGGTCATCCTCAACCTGAAGAGCCTGGTCGTCTCGTCCGAGCACGACGAGCCGGTCACGATGTACCTGCGCAAGCAAGGCCCCGGCGATGTGACCGCCGCCGACATCGCGCCGCCGGCCGGCGTCGAGGTGCACAACGCCGACCTGAAGCTCGCCACCCTCAACGAGAAGGGCAAGCTCGAGATGGAGCTGGTCGTCGAGCGCGGCCGCGGCTACATCTCGGCGGTCCAGAACAAGTCCGGCGACGTCGAGATCGGTCGGATCCCGGTCGACTCGATCTACAGCCCGGTGCTGAAGGTCACGTACAAGGTCGAGGCCACCCGTGTCGAGCAGCGTACCGACTTCGACCGGCTGATCATCGACGTCGAGACCAAGCAGTCGATGCGTCCTCGGGACGCGATCGCGAGCGCCGGCAAGACGCTGGTCGAGCTGTTCGGCCTGGCCCGCGAGCTCAACGTCGAGGCTGAGGGCGTCGACATCGGCCCCTCGCCGGTCGACGAGCAGCTCGCTGCCGACCTGGCGCTCCCGGTCGAGGACCTGAGCCTGACGGTGCGGTCCTACAACTGCCTCAAGCGCGAAGGCATCCACACCGTCGGCGAGCTCATCTCGCGCAGCGAGCAGGACCTTCTCGACATCCGCAACTTCGGCGCCAAGTCGATCGACGAGGTGAAGGCGAAGCTGGCGGAGATGGGACTCGCGCTGAAGGACAGCGCACCCGGCTTCGACTCGCGCGCGGCGATGGAGTCGTACGACGACGACCAGAGCTTCGCCGAGGACGAGCAGTACTGACGCGACCGCTGACAGGAGACGAGGATGCCTACCCCGACCAAGGGTGCGCGCCTGGGCGGCAGCCCAGCTCACCAGCGGCTGATGCTCGCGAACCTGGCGACCAGCCTGTTCGAGCATGGCCGGATCACCACCACGGAGGCCAAGGCCCGTCGGCTGCGGCCGTTCGCGGAGCGCCTGATCACCAAGGCGAAGCGGGGCGACCTGCACAACCGCCGCCAGGTGCTCCGGGTGATCCGGGACAAGAGCATCGTGCACGAGCTGTTCACCGAGATCGCGCCGCGCTACGCGACCCGACCCGGCGGCTACCTGCGGATCACCAAGGTGGGTCCGCGCAAGGGTGACAACGCGCCACTCGCCGTGATCGAGCTGGTCGAGGAGGTCGACTTCACCGAGCAGGCCGAGGAGCCGGCGAAGAAGACCGCGGCCAAGAAGACGGCGAAGAAGTCGACCGCGAAGAAGTCCACGGCGAAGAAGTCGACGGCCAAGAAGACCGCGGCGAAGAAGTCGACGGCGAAGAAGGCGGCAGCGTCCGAGTCGGACGAGGCGGCGGAGTCGGACGAGGCGGCGGAGGACGTGGCGGACGACGCTCAGGCCGAGGCGGACGATACCGCTGACGCCGAGGCCAGCGCCGGCGAGTCGACCGACGACGCTGACGACGCCGCGGCCGACGAGGATGCCGAGGGCGACGCGAACGAGGACGCCAAGAGCTGACCCCGCGGTGGCGACCTGATCCCGCTTCACTCGTCTCGATGTTCGCGAAGTCCGGCATTTCGGGCGTCGGGCAGCATCTGAACGAGTGAGGCGGGAGAGGGGATCGCGGTGAGCGACGTACGGCTGCGGTTGGACGTGGCGTACGACGGCACGGACTTCTCCGGCTGGGCGCTGCAACCGGGTCGGCGCACGGTCCAAGACGAGCTCGAGTCGGCGCTGTGTCGAGTCCTGCGGCTGTCCGAGGCACCGACCACCTGCGCCGGGCGAACCGACGCCGGGGTGCACGCCCGGGGTCAGGTGTGCCATGTCGACGTCCCGGCGTCGGTCGCCGAGTCGGTCCACGGGCTCGTCGTACGGTTGGCCGGCGCGCTCCCACCGGACCTGCGGGTGCGCCGGGTCGAGCGGGCTCCGGCCGGCTTCGACGCCCGGTTCGCCGCGTCGTGGCGGCGGTACGCCTACCGCATCTGCGACGAGCCGCACCGCGTCGATCCGTTGCGCCGGCGCGAGGTGCTGGCGTGGCGGCGCCCCCTCGACGCCGAGGCGATGAACGCCGCCGCGGCGCTGTTGACCGGCGAGCACGACTTCGCCGCGTATTGTCGCCGCCGCGAAGGAGCGTCGACCGTCCGTACCCTGCGGGAGCTGGCGTGGCAGCGTCGTCCCGACGGCACTCTCGAGGGTCGCGTGGTGGCCGACGCCTTCTGCCACCACATGGTCCGGGCCCTCGTCGGCGCGCTGCTCGCCGTCGGAGAGGGGCGGTTCGATGTCGACGAGCCGCGGCGCATCCTCGAGACGGGAGTCCGCGACTCTCGCGTCCTCGTCGTGCCACCGCACGGGCTCACCCTGGAGGAGGTCGGCTACCCCGACGCCGCCGAGCTCGCCGCGCAGGCCGCCCGGTCCCGGACCGTCCGAGGGCCGGTGTGAGCGAGGCGCCCCCGTGAGCGACCACTACTTCTCGTCCGACCCGGCGTCCCCGGTCCGCGAGTCGGAGATCGACGTCCGCGCCTGGGGCGAGTCGATGCGGCTCGTCACGGCGACCGGCGTCTTCTCGCACGGTCGGCTCGACCCGGGGACAGGAGTGCTGTTCCGACAGACCGAGCCCCCGGACCGTGGCCAGAGGTTCCTCGATCTCGGCAGCGGCTACGGGGTGATCGCGTGCGGGCTCGCGTTGGCGCGTCCATCGGCTCGGGTCTGGGCAGTCGACGTCAACGAGCGGGCGCTCGACCTGACGCGTCGCAACGCCGAGCGATTGGGCGTCGGGGACCGGATCGAGGCCGCCGCGCCCGACGCCGTCCCGGCCGACATCCGGTTCGACGGCATCTGGTCCAACCCGCCGATCCGGATCGGCAAGGCCGCCCTGCACGAGTTGCTGCTGCGCTGGCTGCCGCGGATGGCACCCGACGGAGCAGCCACGATGGTCGTCGGCAAGAACCTCGGCGCCGACTCGCTGCAGCGTTGGCTCCGCGAGCAGGGGTACGGCTGCGACCGACTCGGCTCGGCGAAGGGTTTCCGCGTACTCCGGGTGTCGCCGCGTTGATACGTGACGTATGCACCACCGATCCGTCGCGCGTGGTGCATCCGTCACGTACCAAGACGTACGTGGCGATCAGCGCACGTACGGGAGCACCATCGCGAGCGCCGCCTCGAGGAACTCGTGCTCTTCGAGGAACGCGTCGAGATCCTCCATCGCCACGAACCGCGCGGTCGCGACCTCGTCCGGCGGGTACGTGAACGGCCCGTCGCTCACCGTCTCGTAGAGCCGACCGATCTCGCGGCTGCCGTCACCGTCCCAGCGGTACGCGCCGAGCTCCCGCAGCGGAGTGCGGATGCCGGCCTCCTCGTACAGCTCGCGGGCGGCCGCGTCGGGCCAGTCCTCACCCACGTCGCAGGCGCCGCCGAAGCCCAGGTCCCACCTGCCCGGCCCGAGCCGCTTGGTGAAGGCCCGCTGGTGCGCGAGGACATCGCCGGACGTCGACCGGACGACGACGAACGCGGTGCGATGCCAGAGGTTTCGCGACCACACCTCGGCCCGGTCCGCGACTCCGACGACGGCGCCGGACTCGTCCAGGACCTCGACTCGCTCCTCGGTCATGGGGCCATGCTCTCGTACTCCCGCCGAACGATGTCCGGCATATGTCACCCCCTCGAGGAGACATATGCCGGACCCGTCGATTTCGGCGGCCCCGACCAGAAGCATCGATGCTATGGGCCCGAAGGGTCACCGCCGACCGGCGTCGTGGTCGGCGCGCCAGGTGCCAACCGGCTATGAAATGCGGCTGACAACCGCGGGCGCGGCGCGCAGACTGGGCTCTCGTGGGACACGTAGAGCTGGCCGGGATCCGGTTCGAGCTGCCGGACGGTCGGGTTCTGCTCGACGACATCTCGTTCCGCGTCGGCGAGGGCGCCAAGGTCGCGTTGGTCGGGGCCAACGGGGCCGGCAAGACCACGCTGCTGCGCATCATCACCGACGAGGTCAAGCCGCACGGCGGGTCGGTGGTACGCACCGGCGGCCTGGGCGTCATGCGACAGATGGTGACGCAGGGCCATGACGACTGGACCGTGCGCGACCTGCTGCTGTCGGTGGCGCCGCCTCGGGTACGCCAGGCCGCGGCCGAGGTCGACGCGATCGAGCTGGCCCTGACGGAACGCGACGACGAGGCGACCCAGATGCGCTACGCGGCGGCTCTGGCGGAGTACGCCGACGCCGGTGGCTACGACGCCGAGGTGGTCTGGGACACCTGCTGTACGACGGCCTTCGGCATTCCGTACGAGCGGGCCAAGCACCGCGACGTCGCGACGCTGTCCGGCGGCGAGCAGAAGCGACTCGTACTCGAAGCGCTGCTGCGTGGGCCGGACGAGGTGCTGCTGCTCGACGAGCCGGACAACTTCCTCGACGTCCCGGGCAAGCGGTGGCTCGAGGGCCGGCTCGCCGAGTCGCCGAAGACCGTGCTGTACGTGAGCCACGACCGGCAGCTGCTCGCCAACACCGCGACCCGCGTCGTCACGATCGAGCTGCGCGCCGCCGGCAACGGGGCGTGGGTGCATCCGGGTGGGTTCGCGAGCTACCACGACGCGCGGCGGGCCCGGTTCGAGAGGCTCGAGGAGCAGCGGCGCCGATGGGACGAGGACCACGCCAAGCTCAAGGCGCTCGTGCTCATGTACAAGCAGAAGGCGTCGTACAACTCCGACATGGCCAAGCGCTATCGCGCCGCGCAGACCCGACTTCGCAAGTTCGAGGAGGCCGGGCCGCCGGAGACGCTGCCGCGCGAGCAGGACGTGCGAATGCGTCTCAAGGGCGGCCGCACCGGCAAGCGGGCCGTGATCTGCGAGCGGCTGGAGCTCACCGGGCTGATGAAGCCGTTCGACCTCGAGGTGTGGTACGGCGAGCGGGTGGCCGTGCTCGGGTCGAACGGCTCCGGCAAGTCGCACTTCCTCCGGCTGCTGGCCGCCGGCGGCTCGGACCCGGACGTGGAGCACCGGCCGGTCGAGGACGTCCCGATCGACCCGGTCGCGCACACCGGACGGGCCCGGCTCGGCGCCCGTGTACGACCCGGGTGGTTCGTGCAGACCCACGAGCATCCGGAGCTGGTCGGCCGTACCCTGCTCGAGATCCTGCATCGCGGCGACGCCCACCGGGACGGCATGCCACGGGAGCAGGCGTCGCGGGCGCTGGACCGCTACGAGCTCGCGATCGCGGCCGAGCAGCGGTTCGAGTCGTTGTCCGGTGGGCAGCAGGCGCGGTTCCAGATCCTGCTGCTCGAGCTCTCCGGCGCGACGCTGCTGCTGCTCGACGAGCCGACCGACAACCTCGACGTGCAGTCGGCCGAGGCGTTGGAGGACGGGCTGGAGCGGTTCGAGGGGACCGTGCTCGCGGTGACCCACGACCGGTGGTTCGCCCGCGGCTTCGACCGGTTCCTGGTCTTCGGCGCCGACGGTTCGGTGTACGAGTCCGACGAGCCGATCTGGGACGAGGGCCGGGTCGCCCGTACCCGCTGATCCACCGGTCGGCGGGGGCCGTACCGGGGCCGATGCGGTCCGCGCACCCGTTGACAGCCCGTGGTGGCCGGTGACAGGGTGGCAACCGGACCTGGTTGACAACGTTGTCAGCATGTGCGTCCGTACGCCCGCACGTACGCCATCGCCCGGGAGCCGTCGATGCGCCGTCGCCTCGCCCTCACCCTCACCGCCCCGCTCGCCCTGATCCTCACGCCGCTCGCACCGACTGTCGCCGGCCCGACCGGCGCCAGCCCAGCCGCAGCGGTCCCGACCACCGTGGCCGCCGCCCCCGACGAGGACCTCACCGCCTATGTCAACTCCTTCGTCGGCACGCAGAACTTCGGCAACACCTTCCCGGGGGCGTCGGCGCCGTTCGGCATGGTCCAGGTGAGCCCGGACACCGGCGGCCAGGGCGGGTACGACTACACCAAGAGCACGATGTACGGCTTCAGCCAGACGCACCTGTCCGGCGTCGGCTGCGAGGTGATGGGCGAGCTGCCGATCATGCCGACCTCGGGCGAGGTCGCCGAGACCAGCCACGACGCGTACGCCTCGGCCTTCAGCCATGACGACGAAGACGCCGAGCCGGGGTACTACCGGGTCCATCTCGACCGCTACGGCGTCGACGCCGAGCTGACCGCGACGCCGCGGACCGGCTGGCAGCGCTACACCTTCGGTGAGGCAGGCCAGCCGGCCAACGTGCTGTTCAACACCGGCAAGGCACAGCAGCGGGTCTTCGACTCCGACGTCCGGATCGTCGGCGACCGCCGAGTCGAAGGACGGATCCACGCCGGCAACTTCTGCGCCGGACTCGACCGGCACACGGTCTACTTCGCAGCCGAGTTCGACCGGCCGTTCGACAGCTTCGGCACCTGGAAGGACGACACCAAGTTGCCGGGCAGCCGGGAGTCGAGCAGCGAGGGCCCCAACGGCGCGTGGGTCACGTTCGACCCGGCGAGCGACGACGACGTCGTGCTCAAGGTCGGCCTGTCCTACACCGGCGTGGCGGGCGCCCGGCGCAACCTCGAGGCGGAGACCGGGGACGGCTTCGACTTCGACGCGACTCGACAGGCCCTCCACGACGAGTGGAACGCCATGCTGCACCGGATCGAGATCGAGGGTGGCACCGAGCAGCGACGGACCGCCTTCTACACCGCGCTCTACCACGCGCTGGTGCATCCCAACCTCGCCGGCGACGTCGACGGCCGCTACCGCGGGTTCGACGACGAGATCCACACGGCGAAGGGCTACACGCCGTACCAGAACTTCTCGCTCTGGGACACCTACCGACCGCAGAACCAACTGCTGGAGCTGCTCGCCCCCGACGTCGCCCGCGACACGTACCTCTCGTTGCTCGCGGACGGTCGCGAGGGCGGCTGGCTGCCCCGTTGGTCGCTGGCCAACAGCGAGACCAACATCATGACCGGCGACCCGGTGACGCCGTTCCTCGTCGAGGGTTGGTCGAAGGGCTTGCTGGCGGGGCACGAGCGAGCGGCGTACGACCTGCTGCGCGAGAACGCGACCGGCACCCCGCCGCCGGACTCGCCGTACAACGGCCGGGCCGGCCAGCCGTACTACGCCGAGCGCGGCTACATCCCGCACGGGCTCGACCGTGAGGTCGACTGCGCCCACAAGGGCGGCGACAACGACTGCTCGCACGGTGCCTCGGCGACGTTGGAGTACGCCGCCTCCGACGCCGCGCTGTCGCTGCTGGCCCGCGCGCTCGGCAAGGACCGCGACGCGCGGATGTTCGCGGCCCGGGCGCAGTCGTACCGCAACCTCTGGGACACCCGGATCGACCACTTCCGGCCGCGGACCCTCGACGGTGTCTGGCTCGACTCGTACGACCCGGCCTTCGGCGCCGGCGCGTTCCACGAGGGCGGGGCGTACCAGTACCAGTGGCTGGTGCCGCAGGACCCGGCCGGGCTCGTCGGTCTCATGGGCGGTCGGCAGGCGACGGCGCAGCGGCTCGACGACTTCTTCGCCTACGACGACCTGCTCGCCGACCCGGAGGGCACGGCACGGGAGAAGTGGGTGCGTGGGCCGTTCGAGTACTACGGCAAGGAGACGTACAACCCCAACAACGAGCCGGACCTGCTGGCGCCGTACATGTACGCCTGGGTGGGTGAGCCGCACAAGACGGCGACCGTCGTCCGGGCGGCGATGACGCTCTTCACGACCGGGCCGGACGGCATGACCGGCAACGACGACCTCGGCACCATGTCGGCGTGGTACGTGCTCAGCTCGATCGGGCTCTACCCGACGATGAGCGGCGGCAACTTCTTCGTGCTGACCTCGCCGCAGTTCGAGGAGGTCCGGGTGCGGATCGGGGAGTACGGCCGCCAGGGCGGGGAGCTGACCGTCTCGGCGCCGGGCACGACCGACGAACGCCGCTACGTCACGGCCGCGAGCCTCGACGGCCACGCGTGGTCGAAGCCCTGGGTGCCGTGGCGGCTGATCCGCGACGGTGCCGACATCGCGTACGAGGTCTCCGACCAGCCCGGCGACTGGGGCACGTCGAAGGCCGATCAGCCGCCGTCGATCGTCTCCGGTCCGGGCGTGCCGCGCCGCACCGTCGACGCCGCGCTGTCGCCGGCCGAGGTGGCGATGCCGGTCTCGGACGAGCCGGAGACGGCCCGGATCGACGCGGCGGTCCTCGTTCAGGCGCCCGGCGCGGTGCCGGTGACGCTCCGGACGACCGCGCCGGACGGCTGGCGGGTGGCGCCGCGACAGCGGACCGTGCGGATCGTCTCGCACCACGCGCCGATCCAGCGCGACGTTCCGATCGAGGTCACCGTGCCGGCCGACACCGAGCCGGGACGGTACGAGGTCTCGACCCGGGTCACCGCACCCGGCGTACCAGCGCAGCGGGTGTCCACGACCGTCGTGGTGAGCGAGGCCCGATGCGCGGCGACCGGCGACGGCTGGTGCGCCGTCGACATCACCGACGCGCTCAACCACGACGGCACCGCGACCGTGGCGCAGTCCGCCGAGGGCAACTTCGACGGCGCTGGTTGGAGCTACGACGCCGAGCTGCTACCGGCGGCGGGCCCGGTCGAGTGGGGCGACACGACGTACAACGCGCCGGACGCGACCGGGACCGCCGACAACTTCCTCGAGACCGGTGGCGAGTCGGTCCTGCTGCCGGAGGGCACGTACGGCGAGCTCCGCGTCGTCGGCGCCGCGCACAACGGCGACATCGCGGGGGAGGCGGTCGTGACGTACACCGACGGCTCCACCGGCACGGTGCCGCTGGAGCTGACCGACTGGGCAGCGCAGCCGAACTTCGGCAACACGATCGCGCTGCAGATGGACCATCGGATCCGAGCTGGTCAGGGCGTGGACGGACCGCCGGTGGCGCTGTTCGAGACCCGGATGGCGCTGGAGCCGAAGCCGGTGCGGTCGATCGTGCTGCCCGACGACGACCGGATCGAGATCTACGCCATGACGCTGGCGGGCGTTTCGTGAGGCGAGTACGAACGTTGGATGGCCATCTGATCCTTAGAATCCTTTGAGTTTCAATGGCCTGATGCCTGACGTGCTCATAGCCAGTGCCCATGGGCCGCGCCCACGCTTGATGATTTCGCGCTGTAGCCGAGTCTCGTGCTTGAGGAACAGGTCGACCTGATCTCGCGGACCCAGGTCCTGCTTTGCTCCGATCCAAACCGAACGGATCCCAAGCTCCCAGTAGGCCCGCAGTTCGGCCGGGCGGGAGCGGATGCGCCTGTCACGAGTGAGCACGACCAGGTTGCGATCGGATATGACTGGCATCCACTCGAGGTCGAGACTCCCAAGCGGGACCTCCGGAAGCTCCTCGTGGCCGGGGTACAGGATGTCTTCACGACCACCACGACGCAGCAGCTTGCCGAGACCCAGGGCATTCTCGTCGGTGAAGTACACCGCTCCGAGCGAGGACGTCATCAGGCAGCGCGTTCGCTACCAGCAATCAGCTCGAAGCGAATGGCGTCGTCTACCTGTTCAACACTGAGGTCGTAGAGGTCGGCAAGCTCCTCCCGCCCGGCGCCGGAACGGAAGTCTTCCGCGAGCGATTCGGTCCGGACGTTTCGGATCGCAGGCTGCCCGAAAGCCCGCTGCGGATCCATGACGACGCCAGGGGTGCGCGGGTCCGGCTTGAGTCGCCCGACGATGTCGTCGTCATATTCGACCGCCGAGCGGAATCGTTCCGCTGTGTCAGCGAGGACGAGCTGGTCGTTGCGCACGACGACCAGCTGAAGCCTGTGCTCCAATCCGACCCGGTCCTGGACAGAGCGGACGAGTTCGCGGCCCTCGACATCGAGGAAGGGTTGAGCATGGGCAAGCGGATATCGACCGAACTCCTTGCGCAGTTGCACCACTGCCGGGCGAAGCCGCTGCACGGGAACGTTGCGACTGCGAAACTCGGCAAGTAGACGCGCTTCGACCATCTCACCCCAAGTCACGGCGTCATCACCGATCGGTTCAGGGCGGAGCACGGGTTCGTAGAAGCGCCCGGCCCGTTTGTAGCCCTCCAACCAGCGTCGCGCGGTGCCCGCACGCATGCCAACCAGACGATCCACATCCGCATAGGAGTAGATCGCTCGGTCGAGGAGTGAACCCGCCATGTCGACCATCCTGGCATCTATCAACGACAGTGAGCGACGTTGTTCCGTCGTGTCACCGGATGGGGTCGTTCGGAAGCCGGACTGGGTCACTCGTCCAGCGCCGCCAGTCGTCGGCGCAGGTGGTCGGCCTGCGGTCGGCTCAGGTCGAGTGCGAGGGCGCGCCGGTACGCCGCCCGCGCCGCCGCGGTGTCGCCGAGCCGGTGCAAGAGCTCGGCGCGGGTCGCGTGCCACCAGGGGTAGCGGTCGAGACCGTCGATCGCGTCGACGACGGCGAGACCGGCCGCCGGACCGTCGCGCTCGGAGACCGCCACGGCGCGGTTGAGCCGGGTCACGTCGGTGTCGTGGATCCTGAGCAGCACGTCGTACCAGGAGATGACGGCCGCCCAGTCGGTCGCGTCGTACGACGGGGCCAAGGCGTGGCAGGCGGCGATCGCGGCCTGGACGACGTACGCGTCGGGCCGATCCGGTGTCCGTCGCAGCCCGGAGCCGACCAGCTCGACGCCCTCCTTGATCGCCGTGGTGTCCCAGCGGGAGCGGTCCTGGTCGGGAAGCAGGACGAGCCGACCGGCGTCGTCGATCCGTGCGGGCCGTCGGGAGTCCTGGAGCAGCAGCAGGGCCAGCAGCCCGAGGACGGTCGGCTCGTCGGGCATCAGGCTCGTCAGCAGTCGGGCCAGCCGGATCGCCTCGGCGGTGAGGTCGACGCGGACCAGCTCGGGCCCGGCGCCAGCGGCGTACCCCTCGTTGAAGATCAGGTAGATCGTCGCGGCGACCGCGGCCAGTCGGTCGGGGAGCTCCTCGGCCGGTGGCACCCGGTACGGGATCCGCGCCTGGGCGATCTTCTGCTTGGCCCGGGTGAGCCGCCGGGTCATCGTCGCCTCGGTCACGAGCAGGCCGCGGGCGACCTCCCCGGTCGAGAGGCCGCCGAGCGTCCGCAGCGCCAGCGCCACCTGGGCCTCGGTCGACAGCGACGGATGGCAGCAGGTGAAGACCAGGCGCAGCAGATCGTCGCGGACCACCTCCGGCGGCTCCGGCGCGACGTCGAAGAGCTCCATCGCCGCCGCCTCCTTCTCGGGCCGCCGCGACTCCCGCCGGATCAGGTCGATCGCCCGGCGCTTCGCGGTGACGGTCAGCCAGCCGCGCGGGTTGGCCGGGACGCCGTCGCGGGGCCACGCCTCCAGGGCACGCACGACCGCGTCCTGGGTGGCGTCCTCGGCCAGGTCGATGCTGCCGGTGACACGGACCAGCGTCGCCAGCACGCGAGTGCCTTCCTCGCGTACGAGCGTCGCGACCGCGTCACCGGCCTCCATCGGCCGCCGGTCAGGACCCGAAGTCGATCACCGGCCGCACTTCGACCGCGCCGGTCCAGGCCGCCGGGATCTTCGCCGCCCATCGGACCGCCTCGTCGAGGTCGGCGCACTCCAGCAGGTAGAAGCCGGTCAGGGCCTCCTTCGTCTCGGCGTACGGGCCGTCGCTGGCGATCACGTCGCTGCCCTTGCCGCCCTTGAGTCGTACGGTCGTCGCGGTCGCCGTCGGATAGAGAGCGTCGCCACCTCGGATCACGGCCTCGGCCGCTTCGCCGAACTCGATCCACTCCTTCATCTCGTCGGCGTACTGCGGGTCCGACCAGTCGACGTCTTCGGTGTAGGTGAGCGCGATGTACTTCGGCATGAGTGCTCCTCGATGCGTCCGAGCCGGCGTCGGTCGCCGGTCTCCACTGTAAGGACGAACGGGCGCCCACGGATTCGGACACCGCGAGCGGTCAGACTGTGGTTCGTGACCGCTGAGCCGCCCCGCTCGGGAGCTCTGTCCGACCTGCTGCGCGAGATCGAAGCGGGTCGTTGGCCGGAGGCCGACGGCGCCGTGCGGGTGATCCGACAGCCGCCGGACGGCGACGCCGCCGTCCTCGGGTTCACCGCGCACATCGTGGTCGCCGCCGACGTCGAGCCCGAGTGGGTCGCCGAGCGGCTCCCGCCCGGTGACCTGTCGGCACCGCTGAACCCACCGTTCCTCGCGGCGCTGTGCGAACGGCTCGACCGACGGGTGAACTGCCTCGACCTGGTCGCGTACGCGACCGCCCTGGACGACTCGCCGCCGGTCCCGCTCACGCCGGACGGCGACGCTGCCCACCCACGAGTCCACCGGGCGCGGCACTACCGCACCGACGCCGAGGTCTGGACCACCGAGGGCGGCATCGTCGTCCTCGGCCGGGGACTGGCCGGTCGGCTCGAGGTCGCGTTCGAGGTCGACCCGCACCATCGCGGTCGTGGCCTCGGGCGGGCACTGGCGCTGGCGGCCCGGCATCTGGTTCGCGAGATCGAGCCCGCGGCGATCGGGGTCTGGGCGCAGGTGTCCCCGGGCAACGCGGCCTCGGTACGGGCGCTGTTCGCGGCCGGCTACCAGGCGGTGGGCTCGGAGGCGTTGCTCGTACCGATGGCGCGACGGCTGCCCGGCGGATAGGTTCGGCCTCCATGGCACAACAACCTGAACCCGCCGATCGCGTCAAGCCGGCCTATGACGCCGCCGATCGTCCGATGCTCGACGGGTGGCTCGACTTCCACCGCCGTACGCTGCTGTGGAAGTGCGAGGGGCTCACCGACGACCAGCTTCGCTCCCGGCCGATCCCACCGTCGGAGCTGTCCCTCATCGGCCTGGTGCGACACATGGCCGAGGTGGAGCGCGGGTGGTTCGGGGACTGGTTCGGCCTCGACACGTCCGAGCTCTACTGCACCGAAGACTTTCCGGCGGGCGACTTCGATGTCGACGGTGCCGACGTGGCCGCGGACCTCGCGACCTACGGGGCCGAGATCGACGGCATCCGGGCGGCGGCCGGGCGGTTCGACCTCGACCACGTCGAGACCTCGCCGAGCGGGACGCGATACTCGCTGCGCTGGGTCTACACCCACATGATCGAGGAGTACGCGCGACACAACGGCCATGCCGACCTGCTCCGCGAGGTCATCGACGGCGCGACCGGCGACTGAGCGACTCGGACCGGCTCAGCGCCGATCCTGCTCCACGGGCAGCAGGAGTCGCTTGAGCAGTCGGTTGAGGGTGCGCTGCTGGGCCGGCGACAGCGGGGCCAGCATGCGTTGCTCGGCCTCCCCCCGCAGGTCGAACGCGCGGCGCCACAGCCGACGACCCTTGTCGGTGACCGACACCACGACGCGTCGGCGGTCGTCCGGACTGGCCTCGCGGCGCAGCAGGCCGGCCGCCTCGAGCGTGTCGAGCCGACCGGTCATGCCCGCCGGCGACATGCGCATGTCGTCGGCCAGCTCGGTCGGAGACGCCACACCACGGGTGTCGCGGAGCATGAGGATGTGGAGGGTGTCGTACTCGAAGCCCTGGAGGCCGACCTCGGCCACCGCGTCGTCCTTCGTCTGGCGAAGGTGGCGGGCCAGCGCGCCGAGGCGGGTGACGGCGGCCTCGACCTGCTCGTCGAAGGGGAACTCCTCGACGTCGCGCCAGCGGGCGACGTGCCGGTCGGCCGAGTCTTCCATGGGACCAGCATACTTCGTCGCCGTATCATTCGCTGGCGAATAATTCGCCAACGAAGTATTATGCCGGCATGACAGGAACGACGACCGACGCCAGGAGCGAGCCCGCGCTTTCGAGCCCGTGGGCGGCACGGAACTTTCGGCTGCTGCTGATCGGCCAGACGACCAGCAACCTCGGCAATGCGATCACGCCGGTGGCGCTGGCCTTCGCGGTGTTGGAGCTGGGGGGATCGGCCAGTGAGCTCGGCTTGGTCGTCGCGTCGTTCGCGGCAGCCGAGGTCCTCACCGTGTTGTTCGGCGGCGTCCTCGGCGACCGGGTGCCGCGGAAGGTCATGATGGAGGGGTCGGCCGCCGCCGCGGCACTCACGCAGACGGTGATCGCGATCAGTCTCATCGGCGGTTGGTCGAGCCTGCCCGTCCTGAGCGGCCTCGCCATGCTCAACGGATGTTTCGCCGCGCTCAGTGCTCCGAGCTCGCAGGCACTCACCCAGCAGACCGTGCCGGCGGCGAACCTGTCCAGCGCCATCTCACTGCGTCGGATCGCGCAGAACACCGCCCAGATCGTCGGCTTCGGCGTGGCCGGCATCCTGGTCGCGGCGTTCGGGTCCGGCTGGGCGATCGCGATCGACGCGGCGACGTTCGCGATCGCGGCGGTCTGCTTCGCCAACATCGACGTGCCGCACGTGGCGCCGGAGCAGTCGAGGAAGCTCCTCGCCGACCTGCGGGCCGGTGGCGCCGAGGTGTTTCGCCACACCTGGCTCTGGATCCTGATCGGGCAGGCGTTGGTCTACCACCTGTTCTACGGCGGCGTCCAAGGCGTGCTCGGTCCGATCGTCGTCGAGGACGCGTACAGCGAGGCCGCCTGGGGCTGGGCGCTCGCCGCGTTGATGTTCGGGTTCATGGTGGGCGGCCTGGTCAGCCTGCGATATCGACCCGGCCGCGGACTCTTCGTCGGCACCGTGATGCTGACGCTCACCGCGGCCTTTCCGGCGGCGCTGGCTCTCGAGTCCGGACTCTGGCTGATCCTCGCGGGTGCGTTCCTGCACGGGTTCGGCCTGGAGATCTTCAGCGTCAACTGGGACCTGTCGATCCAGCAGAACGTCGCACCGGACAAGCTCGCCCGGGTCTATTCCTTCGACATCGTCGGGTCGTTCGTCGCCCGTCCACTCGGACTCGCGCTCACCGGACCGGTCGCGGAGGCTGTCGGCCTCTCGGCCTGGATCGCCGTCGTCGCCACGGTGATGTTGGGGAGCACGCTGCTCGCCCTCTGCGCGCGGTCGGTGCGCGACCTGCGGCGTACGGCCTGACGTCAGCGGACCGCGCCGAGCACCGGCTTCACGTCGACGATCGGGGTGCCGTCGATCGCCTCGAGGTCGGAGACGCGGACCCGAAGGCCGTCGACCGCGACCACTCGGACTCGGTGCAGTCCGACCGGATTGGGTCGGTCGGCCGAGCGGGTGCTGAAGACGCCCGTCAGCGGGTTGGACAGATCGTCGCGAGGATGCACCGCGAGCATCGAGCGGTCGGCCTGATGCAGCCAGGTGAGGACGAACACGTCGTCGCCGACGGCGAGGTCGCGCGTCGCGTCGGCCACGCTCGCCTCGAACGCGAGCCAGGCCTCCGGCGCACCCTCCCTGCCCTGCTTCGGCGCGCTCTCTCGGTCGGTCAGCGGCGACTCGACGACGCCGACCGGGCGGATCTCGTACGTCATGGCACCTCCGAACCGTTGCCGTCGGCGAAACGGTCCCACAGGTGGTCCGCGACCGCACGCCGGCGGGTGGTCGCGCGCGGTCGATAGACGCGAATGTCGAGGTCGCGGTGCCACAGCTTCTCACCGGCGGAGGCGAGTTGTCCGTTGCTCGCCGCGAGTCGGCCCGGAAGCCAGGCCACGCCCATGCCCGCCGCCGCGAGGGAGACCAGGCTGGGTCCGTGGTCGGTCGCGATCGTGGTCTCGATGTGGGACGGCTGCGACGATCGGCGCAGGATGTCGTCGACGAGGCGCCCGAAGAAGGAGCTGGGTCCGTAGTCCAGCAGCGGGATGGGCGTGCTGGCGGCGCCGGGCAGCCGATACTTCGGCCGGCCGTCGATCCGGAGGGCGTACGGGGCGAACGTCTCCGACCCGATCGTGAGGAACTCGAACTGGTCGGGATCCAGCTCCATCGGATAGGCCGGGTCGGTGTAGGTCAGCAGGAGGTCGCAGGCGCCGGCCGCGAGCGCGTCGTAGGCGTCGAGCACGTTCGTCGCGAGCAGCTTGCACGGCGGCCGGGAGCCGGCGGTCAGCTGCCGCCACCAGGGGGAGAACGAGCCGGACGCGAGCGAGTGCGACGTCGCCACCCGGACGGCACCGGGCGGGACCTGTCGATAGCCCCTCGCCTCGTCGCGCAGCTCGTGCAGGCCCTCCAGCAGGTCGGCCGCCCGGCGACGCAGATGGCGACCGGCGGGGGTGAGGGTCACCGGGTACGTCGACCGGTCGACCAGGTCGGTGCCGACCCAGTGCTCGAGGCTGCGGATGCGTCGGCTGAGCGCCGGCTGGCTCAGGTGCTGGCGCGCGGCGGCGCGGGTGAAGCTGCGGTCCTCGGCAAGCGCGATGAAGCTCTGCAGCAGCTGCAGATCCATCGACGCCTCCCCGAGTCGGAGGTCGAGCAGTCGTGGCGGCCGTAGCCCAGTGTAGAAGAGTCATGCACATCTTGCATCATGTCTAATTTGTCGCTCTGAAGCGGGATAGGAGAAGGTCATGGCGTACCCCCAGCCTCCGACGGACGACGAGCTCGACGCCTGGATCCGAGCCCGGTTGCGTTTCGTCGGCGTCGACCTCGACCAGCTGCCCGAGGCCGAGGACCCGGTGACCGGCGCGCCGTCGCGGTCGCAGGCGCTCGAGTCGATCCGCGACTTCCTCCGCGAGTCCGTCCTTCCGGTCACCGGCTGGCAGCCCGAGCCGGACCCGGCCTTGCAGCAGCAGACCATGCCGCCGGTGATCTATCCCGCGCCGTACACCGCCTGGACCCGGAGCGGGAGTCGCGAGCCATGACCGACGCCCTGACCCGCCGGTTCTTCGTGTCCCGAAGCCTGGCGCTCGGGACGGGTGCCGTCCTGGCTCCCGGTGTCCTCCCGACCTGGCCCGCGAGCGGACGACCGGCCCGGACGGTCGGACCCGACGTGACGGTGCGTCCGGAGGCGGTCGACGATCCCACCGAGCTGACCGTCGCGGAGGCCGCGGCCCAGATCCGTCGCGGTCGGCTCACGTCTGTGGAGCTGACCCGCGCCTGCCTGCGCCGGACCGAGGAGCTCGACGACGTCTATCTGGCGTACAACACCGTCCTGACCGAGCAGGCGCTGCGGGCCGCCCGCCGTCGGGATCGAGAGCCACCGCGCGGTCCGCTGCACGGCGTACCGCTGGCGATGAAGGACCTCTTCTTCACCGAAGGGGTCCGCACGACCGCCAACTCCTTCATCTTCGAGGACTTCGTCCCGCCCTACACCGCGACCGTCGTCCGCCGCCTGGTCGCCGACGGCGGTCTCGTGATCGGCAAGACCCAGATGGGCCCGCTGGCGACCACCCGTGCCACGCTCCCCAACGGCGAGCTGACGACGGTCAACGCGTGGACGCCGCTCGACGTCACGGTCGACCCCGGTGGGTCGTCGACGGGATCCGCCACCGCGGTGGCCGGCCGGCTGGTGCCCGGAGCGACCGGCACCCAGACCGGTGGGTCGATCACGTCGCCGTCCAACGCGCAGAACCTGACCGGGCTCAAGCCCACCCACGGGCGGGTGTCGGTGTACGGTGCCATCCCGCTCACGTTCACGCGGGACCACCCGGGACCGATCGCCCGCGACGTGCTCGACGCGGCCCTGCTGCTGGCGGCGATGGCCGGCCCGGACCCGAACGACCCGCGTACGCAGGGACTGCCGCCGCTGCCCGACCTGGTGCGAGCCGCCACCCCGGTACGCCGCGGCGGCCGGGTCGTGGCGCGCCGGCCCACCCGGATCGGCGTCCTACCCGACTACCTGGACGACGATCCCGAGGTCGTCCGCGCTCGACGCGAGCTGCTCGACACGCTCGACGGCATCCAGGGGCTCCGGTTGGTCGACGTCGAGCCGCCCGACGAGTGGGAGCTGCTGACCGACACGTTCAACGACGTCCGGCTGCCCGAGCGGACCGAGCCGTTCCGACCGTACCTCCGGCAGGACCTGCGGCTGTTCGGGGTGTCGGTGCTCAACTGGCTGCGAGGGCTGTTCATGTCGGCCGACGAGTGGATCACCGGACAGCGGGCCAAGCACGCCCTGCTGGAGCGACTGCTCGACGGCGTGTTCGAGGAGTGCGACGTCGTCCTCCAGACCGCGCCGGAGCCGCTGGACATCGTCGGACTGCCCGAGATCGCCTTCCCGATCGGATTCGGCCCGACCGGGTTCGGCGGCGATTCGGAGCTGCCGATCGGCACGATCCTCGGCGGCCCGCCGTACGAGGAGGATCGCCTCGTCGAGGTCGTCGCCGCGTACCAGGCGGTGACCGACTGGCACCGTCGCCGGCCCGCCGACCCGCCGACCGACCCGGCCTCGCGAGCCCGGCTGTCCCAGGCGCGGACGGCGCACCGGCTGGACGCGGTCGAGGCGGCCCGCCGAGGGCAGTGACCTCGGTCCGTCCGAGCCGAATGCGTCTACCGCATAACGTCCGACTCGTCCGGAGCGATTCGGGTATGTCATGCCCATCGTCCGCTGCGGCTGCCCGCAGGCCGCGGGAGGGAGTTGGTCCTCATGCAATCCCGTCCGATCAGACAGCCCCGACTCAGGCGAGCGCTCGTGGTCCTCGCCGCGGTGATCGGCCTCGTGGTGCCGACCACGGTCGCCAGCGCCACGCTCGATCCGAATCCGTCCGCGTCGACGACGGCGGCCGCGACCGTGCCGACGCCCGAGCAGTTCTTCGGCTTCGAGCTCGGGACCGAGGGCGAGCTGGCGGCGTGGGACGAGCTGGTCGCCTACTACAAGCTGGTCGGAGAGCGGTCCAACCGCGTGACGTACGAAGAGATCGGCACGACCACGATGGGCAACGCGTTCCCCATCATGACGGTCAGCTCGCCCGCGAACCTCGCGAACCTGGACCGCATCATCGAGATCACCCAGCGGCTCGCCGACCCGCGCGGCCTGTCGGAACGTGAGGCGACCCGGCTGGCGGCCGAAGGCAAGCCGATCTACCTCCTGGAGGCGTCGATCCACTCGACCGAGGTCGGCACCGCCCAGGTCGTCCCCAACATCGTGCACCGGCTCGCGACCGAGTCGTCGAGCACGATCCGCGAGATCCTCGACAACTCCGTCGTCGTCGTGATCCCGTCGCAGAACCCCGACGGCCAGAAGCTCGTCGTGGACTACTTCCACCAGACCGCGAACACCGAGTACGACCGGGTCTACCCGGACCTCTACCAGAAGTACGTCGGGCACGACGACAACCGCGACTGGTTCATGGTGACCCAGAAGGAGCAGCAGATCAGCGTCGCCCTGCAGAACGAGATCAAGCCGCAGGTCGTCCACTGCCTGCACCAGATGGGCTCGACCGGGGCCCGGATCTTCAACCCGCCGTTCCTCGCGCCGAGCGACCCCAACATCGACCCGATCACGGTGCAGCAGACCAACGCGCTCGGCATGGAGATGGCCAGCAGCCAGACCGCCGCCGGCCACAAGGGCGTCATCTGGGCGGACAACTACGACTACTGGACGCCGTCGCGGCAGTACATGACCTACCACGGCGCGCCGCGGATCCTGACCGAGGTGGCCAGCGTCCGCGACCTCGCGTACGACTACGAGAGCGACGACGGCGGCCCGATCGGTCCGCAGGAGCCGGACACCAACTTCATCGAGCCCTACGACCAGTCGGTGTGGCGGCTGTCGCAGATCCTCGACTACTTGGAGCAGTCGGTCTGGGCCGGCCTGAGCAACGTCGCGAAGTACCACGAGGAGTGGCTGGTCAACTTCTACCGGACGCAGCGCAACGCCCTGAACCCCAGCGCGGACAAGCCGTACGCCTTCGTCGTGCCGAAGCAGCAGCGCGACCCGTACGGGACGTTCGAGCTGCTGCGCACGCTCGAGACCGGCGCCGTCGAGATCCGGCGGGCGACCGAGCCGTTCACCGCGGACGGGCAGGAGTACGAGGCCGGATCCTGGATCGTGAAGGTCGCGCAGGCCTACGGCCGGTACGCCAAGACGCTGCTCGAGGTCCAGCACTACCCGGACCTGTTCGAGTACCCGGGTGGGCCGCCGCTGCCGCCGTACGACGTGACCGCCCACACGCTGCCGATGCTGCTCGGCGTGGACGTGGTCACGGTCGAGGACGAGTTCGACGCGGCCACGACGCTGGTCGAGAAGGTGCGACCGGTCGTGCCGCCGATGCCGGCCGAGCCCACCGGCGCGTACCTCGTCGGCCCGGAGTCGTACGGCACCGTGCGGATGATCGACGCGCTGCAGGACGCCGGCGTCGAGACGTATCGCGCCACCGAGGCGTTCACCGCATCGGAGCGGGAGTTCGCCGCCGGGACCGTGATCGCGGAGCCGTCCGCCGACGCGCGTCGGGCTCTCGCGAAGGTCTCGCGGCAGACCGGCATCGCGGTCTACGGCACCGACGAGGCGCCGGAGGTCGCGGCCGAGCAGGTCAAGCCGCACACTCGGATCGGGCTCTACCGCGGCATCGACAACATGCCCGGCGGCTGGATGATGTGGCTGTTCGACCAGTACGGCCTCAACTACGAGGAGGTCGTCGCCCAGGACTTCGAGGGTGACCTGAACGACCGCTACGACACGATCGTGCTGCCGGCCGGCATCTCGAAGGAGACCCTCGTCGAGGGGCTCGACCCGCAGGAGTACCCGGAGCAGTGGTCGTGGGCGTACGGCGTCGGCGAGGACGGCTGGAACGAGCTGCGCCAGTTCGTCGAGGACGGCGGCACGCTGCTGGCGATCGGCGACGACTCGGTGCCGACCGCGGTCGAGCTCTTCGACCTGCCGTTGGAGCCGACGCTGCCGGACGAGGAGACCGAGTTCTACTCGCCGGGGAGCATCCTCAAGCAGCAGTACGACACGACCGACCCGGTCGCGTGGGGCATGCGGCAGGACACTCCGCTGTGGTTCGGCGAGGACGACATGGCGTACGAGGCGAGCGGCGACGCGCACGTGGTGTCGAGCTTCCCCGAGTCCGACGAGCAGCTGGCCAGCGGCTGGCTGATCGGCGACGAGTACCTGTCCGGGGCGGCGAACGTCGTCCGGCACGAGGTCGGAGCGGGCCTCGTGGTCACGTACGGCAGTGAGCCGAGCTTCCGGACCTGGTCCCGCGACCCGGCGAAGCTCATCTTCAACGCGATGTACCACGGCCCGGCGACCCCGGTCGAGGCCGGCGGGTTGACGACCGCGCTGGAGGACGACGCCCGGTGAGGGGGTGAGCCGGAGGAGGCGCCGGTCGGATCGCGGCCGTCACGGCGCCTCCTCCCTGAGCTGGACGCGGGTCCCGTCGGGGGTCAGTGGTGGGTGTGCGTCGCGGCGGCGCCGGAGTGCGCGCACGTGACGTTCGGGTTGACCTCGGCGTACAGGCCGTGCGGGTTGTGCCGCCACAGCCAGACGTGCAGGCCCCAGACGCCGGCGGTACCGACCTCGGGATGCCAGACCAGCTTGTGCCCGCCGAACATCTCCGGTGCGGGTGCCGTCCCCGGAAGGTCACGGGCGGGGACGATGTACTCGACGGCGTTCAGTCGCCAGCTCCCGTCGGCGCGCTTCTCGTACACGAGGAGCTCGGGCTCGGTCGGGTCGAGCCGGCCGCCGTCGGTCAGGTAGGCGACGTTGAAGAAGTGGTGGCCCATCGTGCCCGGCCCCTCGCCCATGTAGCCGTCCGGGTAGTCCATGCACATCGGCTCCTCGGACCAGCCGGCGTCGAGGGCGTTCTGTACGTGGTGGAACGGTGCCGTCGTCCGGGCGAGCCGGAGCAGGTCCCAGATCTCTTCGAAGCTCGTCGTCGCCGTGCTCGTCGATGCCGTGGTCGTCGACGCCTTCTGATCGCTCCAGGAGATGTCCCAGTTGATGTCGCCGTTCGCGGTGGTGGCGTAGAGCCCTGAGCCGACGACGGCCAGCGCGGCGGCTCCGACCGCCGCGCGCTTCAGCCAACGCATGGCGTGATTCCGCATGGAGATGTCCTTCCGATCGCGTGATCTCGCGGGCGCGACCGACGCTAGGTCCGGCCGGTGGCCGCTCACAGAGCCGCGTGGACCCGACTTGTGGTGGGCCAATCTCGGCCAGGTCACACCCGAGCCGCGGGGCTATCTCGCCGGCAGCACCCCGCGCAGCCGGGCCAGCCCCGCGCCGATCAGCGAGCGCGGGATCGCGCCGAACCCGATCACCAGGCCCGGCCGGACCGACGACCCGCCGGCGAAGGACGCCAGCGACTGCACCGCGACGCCGTGCTCCTCGGCCCGCCGTACCCACTCCTCGACCTCGGCGGTGTCGGTGTCGTCGGCCCAGGCGGCCAGATGCAGCCCGGCGACACTCGGCACGCGCCGCAGCCACGGTGCGAAGTCGGCGTCCAAGGCCGTCGCGATCCGGTCGCGGCGGGTCTGGTACTCCCGCCGCGAGCCGCGGATGTGCCGGTCGAGGTGGCCGTCGTCGATGAAGTGCGCCAGCGCGAGCTGGTCGGGAATCGGGCTGTGCCAGTCCGCGACGAACTTGGCCCGCTGGAACGCCTGGACCAGTCCGCTCGGCACGACGCAGTAGCCGAGCCGAAAGACCGGGAGCATCGTCTTGGAGAACGACCCGACGTAGAGGACCCGGCCACTCGGGTCGAGGGTGTGCAGGGGGTCGACCGGGCGGCCGGTGTAGCGGAAGTCGGAGTCGTAGTCGTCCTCGAGGACCGCGGCGTCGACCCGGCGGGCCCAGTCCAGCAGGGCGAGCCGGCGCGGCAGCGACATCGGGACGCCGAGCGGGAACTGGTGGGTCGGACTCACGTACACCAGACGTGCCCGCGGCGGGAGCGCGTCGACGACGATGCCCGCCTCGTCGACCGGGACGTCGACCACCGTCGCTCCGGCCGCCTCGAGGGCCCGACGGACCGGCAGGTACCCGGGATTCTCGATCGCGACGACGTCGCCCGGCTCCAGGAGCACCTGGCAGGTCAGGGCCGCCGCCTGCTGGACGCCGCTCGTCACGACGACCCGGGACGCGTCGGCCCGGACGCCGCGGGAGACGGCGAGATGACGGGCCAGCGTGCTACGCAGCGCGGGATGCCCGGCGGGGTCGGCGTACACGCCGCCGGCCAACCGCGACGGCCGCAGCACCCCGTTGAGCAGGCGGCGCCAGGTCGGGTACGGGAACCGATCCGCGTCCGGGATGCCGGTCCGAAAGTCGTACTCCGGCTGCTCGGCGGCGAGCACCGGTGCCGGAGGCTGGTCCCGCCAGTACGGCCCGGGCCGCACCGGGGAGCGACCCTCGGTCCGGTCGGTGATCGGGTCGAAACGGGCGTCGGGACTCACGAAGGTGCCGACGCCGGCGCGTCCGACGAGGAAGCCCTCACCGGTCAGATGGTCGAACGCCGCGCCGACCGTGTTCCGCGAGACCCCGATCGACTCGGCGAGCCGGCGGGTCGGGGGCAGTCGATCTCCCGGGCGCAGTCGCCCGTCGACGATGGCGTCTCGGACCTGCTCGAAGATCTGTCGCGACAGCGGACCGCGGGTCGCGTCCAGCGACAGGTGCAGGTCCACCCGCCGGAGTCTAGGGCCGCCGGGGCCGGGTCACGGCGCCTCGTCCACGAGCTCGGCCAGTCGCCGCTGGAGGAAGCGTCGCTCCGCGTCCGCCGACACCAGCTCCAACGCACGGGCGTAGGCCGCCCGGGCGTCGGACTCCCGACCGAGCCGGCGCAACAGCTCGGCGCGCGTGGCGTGCAGGTAGTGGTAGCGATCCAGGTCCAGCGCGTCGGCCAGGGCGAGTCCGCCCGCGACGTCTCCGGCCTCCGCGATCGCGACCGCCTGGTTGAGCCGCACGACATCGGAGTCGGTGAGGTCGGCCAGGGCGGCGTAGCGGGCCGCGATGCGTGGCCAGTCCGGCGGCTCCTCGACGTGCCCGGCGGCGATCTCGGCCTGCAGCGTGTACGGCCCGGGCCGGCCGAGCCGCATCGCCCGAGCGAGTACGTCGCGTCCCTCGGCCAGCTCGCCGAGATCCCACCGGTCGCGGTCCTGGTCGGCCAGCAGGACGAGCTCGCCGTCGTCGAAGCGCGCGTCGCGGCGGCTGTCGTTGAGCAGCATGAGCGCCAGCAGCCCGTGCGCCTCGGCCTCGTCCGGCATCAGGTGCGCGAGCACCCGGCCGAGCCGGATCGCCTCGTCCGCGAGGCCGCCGCTGCCGCCGTAACCCTCGTTGAAGATCAGGTAGATCACCGCGAGCACGGCGGCCAGCCGGTCGGGGAGCAGGTGCGGCGCCGGCACCCGGAACGGGATCCCGGCCGTCTTGATCTTCGACTTCGCCCGAACCAGCCGCTTGGCCATCGTGGCCTCGGGGACGAGGAAGGCGCGGGCGATCTCCTCGGTCCGCAGCCCGCCCAGTGTCCGCAGCGTCAGGGCGACCTGCGCGTCGAGCGCGAGGGCCGGATGGCAGCAGGTGAAGACGAGCTCGAGTCGCTCGTCGGGAATCGCCGTCTCGTCCACCTCGTCCTCCACAGCGTCCGGCGCGTCGAGCAGGCGGAGCTTCTCGGTGAGCGTGCGCTCGCGCCGGATCCGGTCGACCGCCCGGTTGCGACCGGTCCGGATGAGCCAGGCCCGCGGGTTGGAGGGCACGCCCTCCCGAGGCCAGCGCTCCGCCGCGATCGCGAACGCTTCCTGGGTGGCTTCCTCGGCGAGATCGAAGTCGCCGAGGAAGCCGATCAGGCTCGCGAGGACCCGACCCCACTCGTCGCGAAAGACCTGGTCGAGGATGGCTAGCGCTCCACGACCGGACGTATCTCGACGGCGCCACCCATCCGGGCGGCCGGGATGCGGGACGCTAGCTCGATCGCGGCGTCGAGGTCGTCCGCCTCGTAGGTCAGCCAGCCGCCGACGGCCTCCTTGACGGAGACGAACGGTCCGTCCGTCGTCAGGGTCTTGCCGTCCTGGACTCGGATGGTGGTGGCCGACTCGGGCGGCTGCATCCAAAGGCCCGGAGTGACGCCGGGCGTCTGGTTGATCGCCTGGTAGTCGCGGTAGACCGCCTGCTGCTCGGCCTCGGACAGTTGGCTCCAGGCCTCCTGCTCGTCCGGGGTCTGGCTGTCGCCGTGGTGGATCAACAGGACGTACTTCATGGCTCCTCCAACCTGGGAGTTCGGTCGCACCCTAGACGAACGGCCGACCCCAGGATGGACACCCGCGGCCGAGAAAAATTCTGCGGGTCAGGGAGTACGGCCGATGAAGCCGAGCATCTTGGTCTGGGCGTCGGCGTCGGCGGGGACCGGGACGGCGGGTCCGTACTGGCCGCTGGCCCGCATCGCCTCCTCGTGCTCCTCCATGCCCTCGAGCAGCGCCGCGCACTTGGCCGGGTCGAGGGTCTCGTCTTGGCCGGTGGCGCGGGACAGGTCCCAGGTGTGCATGAAGACGTCGCTGGTGTAGAACTGGTCGATCGCCCGGTCGAGCGGCACGTCGCCGGTGTTCGGGTTGGACAGCGTCAGGTCGGCCGTCGCCGGGTCGTCGAGCAGCGCCTGGACGGCGTCGCGGTGAACGGCCCACGCGCCGACCGGGTCGTCGTCGACCGACGGGCCGGACGGCAGCTTGACGCCGGCTCCGGACTCCAGGAACGACGCGAACCACTCGACGAGGTGGCGTACGACGTCGCGGGCCTCCCACCCCTCGACCGGCGAGGGGTTGTCCCACGCCGCCGCGGGCGTGCCCTCGACACGCTCGGTGAACACCGCGGCGATCCAGCGATGCTCGTCGGCCGGCGAGCGGTCGGCGGTCATGCCGGCCCCGCCAGCAGCTCGTCGAGCTTCTCGTAGCCCTCGACCACGCCGGTCTCCATGCCGCTCGCGATCATCCCGTCGCGCATCTCGAGGGACTCGACGACCGACAGGGTGGTGATCCGCGTCCGCCCGTCGTCGATGGCCTCGAAGGTCGTCGTGTCGAGAGCGACGCCGTCCGGCATGTCCTCGAAGGTGAAGGTCTGGACCAGCCGCTCGTCCGGCCGGACCTCGTGGAAGGCGCCGTAGAAGCCGTACTCCACACCCTCGTGGACCGAGACGTAGCGGTAGTTGCCGCCGGTACGGCAGTCCCACCGATCGATCCGCGTCGTCGTCGAGCGCGGTCCCATCCACTGCGCGACCAGCTCGGGATCGGTCCACGCCCGGAAGACCTGCTGCGGCGACGCGTCGAACTCGCGGGTGATCCGGATCGTCGGGAGGTTCGGGTCGGCGACGATCTCGGTCTGGGGCTTGGTTGCTGCGCTCATGATGCTTCCTCTCCGTCTCGGTGCTCCGTGCTGGCTTCGTCCTCGCCCATCGCGGCCAGGACCGCGTCGAGGCGTTGGAACCGCTCCTCCGCCTCGCGGCGATAGCGCTCGATCCACTTCGTCATGAGGTCGAATACCTCCGCCTCCAGGTGACACGGCCGGCGTTGCGCCTCGCGGCTCCGGCTGACCAGCCCGGCGTCCTCGAGCACCTTGAGGTGCTTGGAGATGGCCTGCACCGTCACGTCGTACGGCTCGGCCAGCTCGTTGACCGTCGCGTCGCCGGTCGCGAGCCGGGCCACGATGTCGCGCCGGGTCGGGTCGGCGAGAGCGGCGAAGACGCGGGAGAGCCGGTCGTCGGTCACCTGTCACTCCTTGTTCAACCAGTAGGTTGAATGAGACCCTACGACGCGGGCTCCCGTCTTGTCAACCACTGAGTTGAATACGCGTCCGGAGCCGGTGCCCGGACGTTCAGAGCGGGGCCAGGAGGCGCAGCTTGTACGTGTCGAACACCAGGATGTCGGACGTGATGCGGCCCGCCTCGACGACGAGATGGTCGACCGCGCGGAGCGTGCCCAACCCGACGGTGTCCATCTCGTACATGATCATCGCGGACCGGTCGTCGCCCACGACCGACCGGATCCGGACCTCGGTGACGGTCGCGGCGAACCGATCCAGCTCGTCGACGACGGCGTCGATCCCCACGACGCGGGTACGCGGGCTCTCGAAGACGACGTTCTCCGCGAGACATCGGGCCACGGTCGCCAGGTCCCGCCGCGCCCACGCCTCGATGTACGCGGCCGCGATCGCTGCCGGGTCTGGCTGGTCGGTCATCTGGTCCTCCTCGACTCGGTCTCCCCACCAGTACTGATCCGCGCCGGAGCGAAAACTCATCGGCCACCGAGGATCGAGCGACCCGACGGAGGTACCGAACGGCGGCCTGGTTCGGGGCGTCTGGCACGCCCCTGGGTGGCCCTTGTCGGGGGTGTGGACGACGATGAGGTGGTGCCGGTCGATGCTGACGACGTACGCCGGGTGGCGCTGTCGCTGCCCCGGGCGTACGAAGCGCTGGTCCGCGACCAGGTCAAGTTCCGGGTCGGCCGGATCGTGTTCGCGGCGCTGTCGCGCGACGAGCGCACGCTCGGCGTCGGGTTTCCCAAGGAGCAACGGGCCGACCTGGTGGCGGCCGAGCCGGCGAAGTTCGCGATGCCGTCGAAGGGCGACCTGCGCTATCACTGGATCCACGTCCGGATGGACGCGCTCGACCCTGCGGAGCTGCGCGAGCTCGTCGTCGACGCGTGGGAGATGTGCGTCCCCGCCCGTGTCGCGCGGGAGTACTTCGCTTCGTCGCCGCCTGCGGAGGACGGATAAGGTAAGCCTTACCTGACCTGCCCGTTGTCCGAGGAACCGCGATGTCCGACCAGACCGTGACGCCTGCCCCCGTCGGGCTCACCGACGCGGCATCGTCGAGCCGCCGGCATCGGCGCGGGTCGCTGGTCGGCCTGGCGCTGCTGGCCGCCGCGGTCGTGGTCGCCTGCGGCCTCAGCCTGCTGGTCGGCAACAACGGCATCCTCGGGCTGTCCGAGGGACTGGGCATGAGCACGGTCGAGGGCCTGCGGATGCCGCGTACGGCGCTGGCCGTCGCCGTCGGCGTCGCGCTCGGCGTGGCCGGCGCGCTGATGCAGGGCCACACCCGGAACCCGCTGGCCGAGCCGGGCCTGCTGGGCGTGTCGGAGGGGGCCGCGCTGGCGGTGGTCGTCGGGATGGCCTACCTCGGCGTGACCGAGGTGGGCGGCTACACCTGGTTCGCCCTCCTGGGAGCGGGTGTGACCGCAACCGCGGTCTTCGCGATCGGATCGAGCCGCGGCGGACCCGACCCGGTGACACTCGTCCTCGCCGGCGCCGCCGTGAGCGCGCTGGTGTCGTCGTTCACGTCCGCGATCGTGCTCAAGGAGCCGGCCGTGCTGGACGACTACCGGATCTGGATCGCCGGCTCCCTGAACGGTCGCGAGATGGACGTGCTCTGGCAGATCCTGCCGTTCCTCCTCGCCGGGTTGCTGCTGGCCACGGTGACGGCGCCGGGTCTCAACGTGCTCCAGCTCGGTGACGACGTCGCGCGGTCGCTGGGCATGCATCCGATGCGCCACAAGGTGATGGGGGTGGGCGCCGTCATGCTGCTGACCGGCGCCGCGACGGCGGCCGCCGGGCCGATCGTCTTCGTCGGCCTGATGGTGCCGCATGTCGCCCGGTTCCTGGCCGGCGTCGACTATCGCTGGATCATCCCGTACGCCGGCCTCGTCGGGGCCCTGCTCGTCCTGCTCACCGACATCCTGGGTCGGGTCATCGCACCGCCCGGCGAGCTGCAGCTCGGGATCGTGACGGCGCTCGTGGGAGGCCCGGTGTTCATCCTGCTCGTCCGCCGCACTCGGCTGGTGCGGCTGTGACCGCGGGGCAGTCGGCGGTCGAGGTCCGTCCGGCGGGATCCAGAGGGCTGCGGTGGGGTCCGCTGTCCTGGCTGGTGCCGATGCGGTCCGGTCTCGTCGCGGCCTTCGGTCTCGTCGTCCTCGCGGTCGTGGTCGCGTTGAACCTCGCCCTCGGCGACTTCGAGGTCCCGGTCGTCAAGGTGGTTCGCATCCTGCTGACCGGCGAGGGCGAGTCCTACCAGCGGGTCATCGTGCTGGACGTACGCCTGCCGCAGACCGTGGTGGCGATTGTGGTCGGCGCCGCGCTCGGCCTGTCCGGCGCCCTGACCCAGACGTTCGCGCGCAATCCGCTGGCCAGTCCGGACATCCTCGGCGTCACCGAGGGCGCCGCGCTCGGCGCGGTGGCGTTCATCATCTGGACCGGAGCCGGCCGGACCGACGTCACCGGGCTTCTCGGCGTGCTCGGTTTGACCGGGTCGGCCGTCGTCGGCGCCCTGGCAGCCGCCTTCCTGCTGTTCGTCCTCGCCTGGCGCCGCGGCATCGAAGGCAACCGGCTGGTGCTCATCGGGATCGGGCTCGGCGCCACGCTCACGGCGGGCACGACCTGGCTGCTCGTCACGGCGCGACTGGAGTACGTCGCCACCGCCCAGGTGTGGCTCACCGGCTCCCTCTCGTCGCGTGGCTGGAACGAGGCGCGACCGGTGATCTGGACGCTTCTCGTGTTGATCCCGATCACGCTGATCCTCGTCCGGACCCTCAACGTCCTGCAGCTCGGTGACGACAACGCGCGAGGTCTCGGCGTACGTCTGCAGAGCGCGCAGCTGGTCGTCCTGGTCTGCGCGGTGGGGCTCGCGGCGGTCGCCGTGTCGGCGGTCGGACTGCTGGAGTTCGTCGCCTTCGTCGTGCCCCAGGTCGCGCTGCGCCTGGCCGGTGGATCGCGGCCGCCGCTGGTGTCGTCGATGATCTACGGAGCCGTGCTCGTCGTCTCCGCCGACCTCGTGACGCGCACCATCTTGCCGTTCGGACTGCCCGCCGGTCTGGTGACGACCGCCATCGGCGGTCCGTACCTGATCTGGCTCCTGCTTCGGGGCAAGCGAAAGGTGACCGTGTGACGACGACGTCCATGCCAGGTCCGCCCACGCGGCTGTGCGCCGACTCTGTGACGGTCGGCTACGGCGGCGAGCCGGTCCTGCGCGACCTGACCTTCGACGTGCCGGCCGGGCGAATCAGCTCGATCGTGGGGCCCAACGGCTGCGGCAAGTCGACCCTGTTGCGGGCCCTGGCTCGCCTGCTGCCGCCGACCGAGGGGCAGGTGCTGCTCGACGGGGAGCCGATCAAGCGGCTGGCGACCCGGGAGGTCGCCCAGCGGCTCGCCCTCCTGCCGCAGAGCCCGACGGCGCCCGAGGGCCTGCTGGTGTCCGACCTCGTCATGCGGGGCCGGCACCCGCACCAGCGCTGGTTCCGGCAGTGGTCCCGCTCGGACGAGGACGTCGTCGCCGAGGCGATGAGCCGGACCGACACCTTGCAGCTGAAGGACCGTGCCCTGGACGAGCTGTCCGGCGGGCAGCGGCAGCGGGCGTGGATCGCCATGACGCTGGCCCAGGACACCGGTCTCCTGCTGCTGGACGAGCCGACGACGTTCCTCGACCTCGCTCACCAGGTGGAGGTGCTCGACCTGGTCGTCCGGCTCAACCGGGAGCGCGGCCGCACGGTCGTCATGGTGCTGCACGACCTGAACCTCGCCGCCCGCTACAGCGACGTCGTCGTCGTGATGAAGGACGGGGCGATCGTCGAGCAGGGCGACCCGTCGGCCACCTTCACGCCGGAGCTGCTGGCGACCGTCTTCGGTCTCGAGGCCGACGTGCTGACCGACCCGCGCAGCGGCCTGCCGATCGTCGTCCCGGCGGCGAGCGCGTCGAATGCGAAGGAGCCGGCGGGGTAGACCGCTACGCCGTCGGCTCCGGCGGCACCGACGCGGGATCGCCGTCGACCGCCGCGGCCAGCTGCGGGACGTACCGCTCCAGCATCCAGGGGATGCTCAGCGGCGTGACCATGCTGTGGCCGATGTAGTACGGACCGTCGGACGCGTTGACGTACACGGCCCGGCCCTCGGCGTCGGCGGTGGTCTCGGACCAGAGGCCGCCGGTCACCTGGTCGACCTGTTGCTCGGTCGCGATCCACACGACGCAGTCGAGGTCGAGCTCCTTGGCGCGCTCCGGCGAGATCGAGCCGCCGAACTCGTCGCCGCCGACGTCCTCGAACTCCGACGGATAGCTGAAGCCGAGACTGGTCAGCATGCGCGAGCGCGGGTCGTCCGGCCCGTAGACGTAGATGCCCTCCCACAGGGTCGCCGCGAGCGCCTGCCGGCCTTCGAACTCCGGGTGGTCGCTCCGGTAGCCCTCGACGAGCGCGTTGACGTCGTCGACGAGGGCCTGGGCCGCTGCCGGCTGGCCGACCGCCTGCCCGACGATCAGGGTGGACTCGTCCCACGGCGCGCCGTAGTCGACGTACCCCTCGGGCTGGGCGACCGTCGGCGCGAACTCGGACAGCAGGTCGTACTCCGCCTTCGTCATGCCGGCGTACAGGCCGATGATCAGGTCGGGCGCCTGCTCGGCGACCTTCTCGATCGGGACGCCGTCGGCCGACTCCAGGACGACCGGGAGGTCGGCGTCGCCGAGCCGGTCGACCGCCCACGGGAAGATCCGACCCGGTGCCTTCCCGAACCAGTGGCTCACCGCGACCGGGACGATGCCGAGCGCCAGGAGCGCGTCCTGCTCGACGAGGCCGACACAGACGACCCGCTGCGGCGCCTTGGTGACCTCGGTGGTGCCGTACTTGTGGCGGATCGTGGCCGGGAATGCCGCCTCCTCGGCCTCGCGGGACCGCCCCGCGGCGGCCGGCACGTCTTCGCCGCACGAGCCGATCAACGGCGCGAGCGCGACGGCGGACAGGCCGGTCAGGAACGTACGGCGGGACGCGGGCATGGGCACTCCTGCGGACGATGCATTAGGTAAGGCTTACCTTACCCACGCCGAGGCGTCGGGCGCGAGTCCGCGATCGTGGCCGGGCGTCAGTGGTTCGGCTGCGTCGCGAGGCGGATGCCGACCGCGATCATCAGCCCACCGCCGACCGCGCCGATCCCCTCGAGGTGGCGCGGCCGGCCGGCCAGCCAGGATCGGGCCGTGCCGGCCGCGAGGCCCCACAGCGAGTCCGAGACCAGCGCGATGGCGACGAAGATCAGCCCGAGGACGGCCATCTGGGCCGGCACCGGCGCGCCGTCCGAGGCGACGAACTGGGGGAGCGCGGCGGTGAAGAACAGCATCACCTTCGGGTTGAGCACGCCGACGAGGAAGCCCTCGCGCAGGATCACCCAGGTCCGGCGCGGCTCGACCGGCACGCCGAGCGCGTCGGAGAGCTTGTGGCGGTCCCGGATCGCCTTGACCCCGAGCCACAGCAGGTAGGCCGCGCCGACCAACTTGACCGCGAGCAGCAGCCGTTCCGAGCGCTCCAGCAGCGGGCCCAGGCCGGCGGCGACCAGCAGGACGAGCACGTAGGCGCCGACGGCGTTGCCGACGACGGTCGCGAGCGCGGCCCGTCGGCCCAGCGCGACGCCTCGCCCGATCACGAAGAGGACGCTCGGGCCGGGCACGACGATGATCGCGAACGACATCGCCGCGAACGTCAGCAACTGCGCGGTGTCCAGCATGCCGCCAGGCTGTCACGGCCCGACGACGGCGGCTACTCGATTGTGACGGTCCGCCGGTCGCGTTCGGTCGGTGGAGTACGCAAGGATCGTCGCGTACGTCACTCGAGGAGGGATTGATGGCGACCACACTGAACCCGTACCTGAGCTTCCGCGACAACGCCCGCGAGGCGATCGAGTTCTACCACTCGGTCTTCGGCGGCGAGCTCGCGGTGAACACGTTCGAGGAGTTCGGCGCGAGCGAGGATCCGGCCGAGGCCAACAAGGTCATGCACTCGCAGCTCAGCACCGAGGGCGGCCTGGTCCTGATGGCCGCCGACACGCCGAATGCCATGGAGTACACGCCGGGAAGCACCATCTCGATCTCGCTCAGCGGCGAGGACGACGCGGAGCTGCGCGGCTACTGGGACCAGCTGTCCGACGGCGGCACGGTCGTGATGCCGCTGGAGAAGGCGCCCTGGGGCGACACCTTCGGCATGTGTCTCGACAAGTTCGGCACCAGCTGGATGGTCAACATCTCCGGCGGGCAGGCCGGGTAGCGGCCAGGCCAGTACGCCGACAACGGACGCAGCGGCCCGCGGCGACGAGTCACCGGCGTCGCCGCGGGGCCGTCGCAACGCGTCGACCGTGCCGTCGAAGTCCTGACCGCGATGCTCGGCGAGTCGGGCGGCCTCCCGCTCGATCTCCGCGCGCACGGCCACGCCGTCCGAATTCGAAGGATTAGAGACGGCGATAGCGTCTCATATCGCAGTCATTCGGCTCGGCCCCCCGCGCCCGGCGATCGGCGTCAGTCGCGGACGACGACCCGCTCACACCGCGAGATGACGTCGTGGCGGTCGCGTGGCGAGTAGTACGCGAGCACGTCCCGCCCCGGTCCGCAGTCGATCGAGTCGCGGTACCCGTCGCGGACGACCCGGATCTCGTCCCGGCCGGCTCCGGCGTCGATGGTGTCCGCGCCGTCCAGGGCCGACATGAAGTCGTCGCCCCGGCCGCCGTAGAACGTGTCGGCGTGGTCGGGATAGCTGTGACCGGGGAACTCGCCGGGCGGGTACTCGGTGATCTCGTCGTCGCCCTGGCCGCCGCGGACGACGTCGGTGCCGCCGTCGCCGACCAGGGCGTCGCGGCCGTTGCCACCGTGGACGAGGTCGTCGCCGTACCCGCCGCTCAGGTAGTCACCGCCGCCGTGGCCGCGGAGGTCGTCGCCGCCGCGATTGCCCATGATCCGGTCACCCCCGCCGCGACCGATCAGGACGTCCTCGCCGGCGGCTCCCCAGATCGTGTCGCGCTGGCCGGTTCCCGTGATGCGGTCGTCGCGTGGCGTCCCGTGGAACACGTCCGCCACCGCCGGGGCTGCGAAGACCAGGACTCCGGTCGCCAGCGCAGCCGTGGTTGCGAGCTTCTTCATGGTGTCCTCCCGTAGTAGGGCCGTCGCCCACGGTGGGCGCGGCTACTCGGTCGGAGGACGCGGCCCGGCGCCGCCGAGTTGCTCGGCGGACGTCACAGTTCGATCTCGAACGCGCGCGAGGGCGCCGGCTCAGCTCCAGCGCTCGTCGCGCGGCACGAAGTCCAGACCGCGATGCCCGGTGTAGATCTGCCGCGGTCGGGCGATCTTCTGCTCCTTGTCCTGCACCAGCTCGAGCCACTGCGCCAGCCAGCCGGCGGTCCGCGGGATCGCGAACAGCACGGTGAACATCTCCGGCGGGAACGTCAGGGCCTCGTAGATGAGTCCGGAGTAGAAGTCGACGTTGGGGTAGAGCTTGCGCTGGATGAAGTACTCGTCCTCGAGGGCGATCTTCTCCAGCTCGACCGCGATCTTCAGCAGCGGGTTGACGCCGGTCACCTCGAAGACGTCCTCGCACGCCTTCTTGATGATCTTGGCCCGCGGGTCGTAGTTCTTGTAGACCCGATGGCCGAAGCCCATCAGGCGTTCCTTGCCGTTCTTCACGCCGTCGATGAACTCGGCGACGTTGTCGACCGAGCCGATCCGGCGCAGCATCCGCAGCACGGCCTCGTTGGCGCCACC
>Ga0081538_10000087_pt1 | contig 88954 bp, 88 predicted proteins | sample TabmetS5T2R1_FD_71022 | JGI IMG/M metagenome (GOLD analysis project Ga0081538, IMG submission 71022) | Tabebuia heterophylla rhizosphere microbial communities from the University of Puerto Rico - S5T2R1 | ecosystem: Host-associated > Plants > Roots > Rhizosphere ... | reverse complement strand
CGGCGGGTTGATGGTCCAACCAAAACAAGGGAGCTCTCTTTGGCCACCGACATCGGCATCAAGGAGCTGCTGGAGGCCGGGGTGCATTTCGGCCACCAGACGCGCCGCTGGAACCCCAAGATGCGCCGCTTCATATTCGGCGAGCGGGACGGCATCCACATCATCGACCTGCAGAAGACCGAGAGGCTGCTGCACGAAGCGCAGGTATTCGCCGGCGAGCTCGCCGGCCGTGGCGGGACGGTCCTGTTCGTAGGGACCAAGAAGCAGGCCCGTGACACGATCAAGGAGGCCGCGGATTCCTGCGGCATGCCCTACGTCGACCAGCGCTGGCTCGGCGGGCTGCTCACCAACTTCCAGACGATCTCGAAGCGCATCAAGCGCCTGCACGAGCTGCGCGAGTGGAGCGAGACCGGCACGATGGACCTGCTGCCCGTGCGCGAGCGGATCGCGGCGATGGCGGAGCGCGAGAAGCTCGAGACCAACCTCGGCGGCGTGGCGAATCTCCAGCGCCCGCCGGACGCGATGTTCGTCGTCGACCTCAAGACCGAGGCGATCGGCGTCCGCGAGGCCACGCGCCTCAAGATCCCCGTCATCGGGCTCGTGGACACCAACTGCGACCCCGATCCCGTGACCTACGTGATCCCTGGGAACGACGACGCGATCCGCTCCTGCAAGCTGGTCGTCGAGGCGATCTCGGACGTGGTGCGCGACCGCGCGCTGCGCTTCCGCGCGGAGGAGGAGGCCGCCCGCCGCGAGCGCGAGGAGGCCGAGCGGCGCGAGGCGGAGGAGCGCGCCATCCGGGAGGCCGAGGAGCGCGAGCGCCAGGAGGCCGAGGAGCGCGCACGGCGCGAGGCCGAGGAGGCCGGCTTCTCGCCCGACGAGCCCGCTCAGCCGGTGCCCGAGGGCGCCGCGCCGCGTGAGCGCCGCACCTTCGATCCTGACGAGGAGGTCTGATGAGCATCGCCATCTCCGCCCAAGACGTGAAGACCCTGCGCGAGCGCACCGGCGCCGGGATGATGGACTGCAAGGCCGCCCTGCAGGAGGCGGGCGGCGACATCGACAAGGCGATCGAGATCCTGCGCGTGAAGGGTCAGGCGTCGGCGGCCAAGCGCGGCGGCCGGGTCGCGAGCGAGGGCGTGGTGTCGAGCTACATCCACGGCCGCGGAGAGATCGGGGCGCTCGTCGAGGTCAATTGCGAGACCGATTTCGTGGCCCGGACCGACCAGTTCCAGGAGTTCGCGCGGGACGTCGCGCTCCACGTGGCCGCCGCCGGGGAGCTCAAGTACGTCTCCGAAGATGAGGTCGACGAGGGCTGGAAAGAGGCCGAGCTGCGCGTCTACCGCGAGCAGGCTGCCGCCGAGGGCAAGCCCGAGAACGTGCAGGAGAAGATCGTCGAGGGCAGGTTGAAGAAACGCCTCGACGAGGTCGTGCTGCTCAACCAGAAGCACGTGAACGAGGACAAGCACAACAGCAAGACGCTCGAGGAGCTGCGCGCCGAGCTTGCCGCGGCGACCGGTGAGAACGTCGTGATCCGTCGCTTCGCCCGGTTCCGGGTCGGGGAGGCGTGACCCCGGTCTTCAAGCGGATCCTTCTGAAGCTCTCCGGGGAGGCCCTGATGGGCGATCTCCCCTACGGGGCCGATCCCGACCGCATAGCCGCGATAGCCGCAGAGGTCAAGACCGTCCACGACCGCGGCGTCGAGATTGCGATCGTGGTAGGCGGAGGGAACATCTACCGCGGCCTCAAGGGCGCGGCAGCCGGGATGGACCGCGCGACCGGCGACTACATGGGGATGCTCGCCACCGTCCTGAACGCCCTGGCGCTCCAGGACGCGCTCGAGCGCACCGGCGCCCACACTCGCGTTCAGTCGGCGATCACGATCTCCGAGGTCGCGGAGCCCTACATCCGCAGGCGCGCGATGCGCCACCTCGAGAAGGGCCGGATCGTGATCTTCGCCGCCGGGACCGGCAACCCGTTCTTCACCACGGACACCGCAGCGGCGTTGCGGGCGCTCGAGATCCATGCCGAGGCGCTCTTGATGGCCAAAAACGGCGTCGAGGGCGTCTACAGCGCCGACCCGCGCATCGAGCCGGAGGCGCGCTTCCTGCCGGAGATCTCGCACGTCGAGGCGATCGAGCAGCGGCTGGCGGTGATGGACTCGACGGCGCTGTCGCTGTGCATGGACAACGCGCTCCCGATCCACGTTTTCAACATGGACGACGGCGGAAACATCGACCGGATAGTGTGCGGCGAGCGAGTGGGAACTGTGGTTAGGACCCCGGGAGAATGAACGACGACGTACTGAAGGACTTCCTCGACGAGGCCCGGTCGCGCATGGAGAAGTCGGTCGAGGCGACCAGGAACGAGTTCGCCACGGTCCGGACCGGGCGCGCCTCGCCGCATCTGCTCGACCGCATCGAGGTCGACTATTACGGCGCCAGGACCCCGCTCAAGCAGCTCTCGCAGGTCTCCGCCACCGAGGCGCGGTTGCTCACGATCACGCCCTACGACAAGAACTCGATCAAGCTGATCGAGAAGGCGATCCTCGAGTCGGACGTCGGCCTCACGCCCTCCAACGACGGCCAGGTGATCCGCCTGCAGATCCCCGAGCTGACCGAGGAGCGCCGCAAGGAGCTCGTGAAGGTGCTGCACAACATCGCCGAGCAGGGCCGGGTGGGGGTGCGCAATGTGCGCCGCGAGGTGATGCACGACCTGCGCGACCTCAAGAACGAGGGTGAGGTCGGCTCCGATGAGGAGCACCGTGCCGAGGACGCGCTGCAGAAGCTGACCGACACCCACGTCGGCGAAATCGACCAGGCCCTCGCCGGCAAGGAACAGGAAATCCTCGAGGTGTGAGCGCCAGCGACGCCGCCACGGCGCGCTACGTCGCGATCATCACCGACGGGAACGGGCGCTGGGCGCGGGCGCGCGGGCTGCCGGTGTTGGCCGGCCACGAGGCGGGCGCGGACGTGGTCAGGGCGCGGCTGCGCGATGCCGTCGAGCTCGGAATCGAGGAACTCACCGTCTACTCGTTCTCGACCGAGAACTGGGCCCGCCCGCAGGCCGAGGTGGACGGGCTCATGGCGATGTTCGCCGAGCGTATCGACCGCGAGACCCCGGAGCTGGACGAGCAGGGCGTGCGGATGCGGTTCGTCGGCCGCCGCGAGGGCGTCGCCCCGGAGCTCACGCGCCGGATGGACTGGGCGGAGGGACAGACCGCGGACAATCGCCGGATCACCCTGTTCGTGGCGTTCAACTACGGTGGCCGAGCGGAGATCGTCGACGCGGCGCGAAGCTTCACGGGTGAGAGCGAGGAAGACTTCCGCCGGCACCTGTACGCGCCCGACATGCACGACCCGGACCTCCTGATCCGCACGAGCGGCGAGATGCGCCTCTCCAACTACCTCCTGTGGCAGTGCGCCTACTCGGAGTTCGTGTTCCGCGACGAGCTCTGGCCGGATTTCAGCCGCGAGGCGTTCGAGGCCGCACTCGCGGAGTACACCGCCCGCCGGCGCCGCTTCGGAGGCCGCTAGCGCGTGGCGGCGCAGCGCGAGCGGCGGCGCGCCGGCTCCGATCTCGGGCCGCGCATCCTGGTCGCGATCCCCGCGATCGCTTTCGCGGTCTTCATCGTCGTCCAGGGCGGGGAGGTGTTCGCGCTCGGCCTCCTCGTGCTCGGCGTGATCGCACTGCACGAGCTGTACACGCTGATGGGCCGCGTCCAGCCCGCCGCGCTGGCGGGCTTCCTCACGCTCGCGGGTCTGCTCGCCGCGGCGCTGTACGGCGAGCCGCGTCACGTGGTGATGGTGCTGGTGGCCGCCTTCCCGGTCACGTTCTTCCTCGCCCTGCTGCGGCCCCGGCGCGAGCACGTTTCGTGGGCGATCGCCGCGACGCTGTTCGGCGTCCTCTGGATCGGCCTCGCGATGGTGCACGCCGTCTGGCTTCGAGAGCTGGTCGAGCCAGGGGATGCGGGGGAGGAGATCGTGGTCGGCACCGGGCTGGTCATCGACACCCTGATCGGGACCTTCGTGGGCGACACGTTCGCGTACTTCGGTGGGCGCTTCTACGGCCGGACGCCGCTCGCGCCGCTGATCTCCCCCAACAAGACGCTCGAGGGCCTCGTCATAGGCGTGCTCGGCGGCACGGCCGCGTTCTGGTTCGCCGGCCTCTACCAGGACTGGCTCAGCGGGCCGGACGCGCTCCTGATCGGCGCGGCGGTGGCGATTGCCGCCCCCGTGGGAGACCTCTTCGAGTCGCTCGTCAAGCGCGACCTCGAGGTAAAGGACACGGGCACGCTGTTCGGGGCCCACGGCGGGGTACTCGACCGCTTGGACGCGGCGATGTTCTCGATCCCGGTGGCTTACTACGCGGCGGTCGGATTGGGCTACGGCTAGGCCGGGGTACCTGCCGCTCTCCCTAGACTCAGCCGGGTGCGCAGGATCCTCATAGTCGGCTCGACCGGCTCGATCGGAACGCAGGCGCTCGAGGTGATCGAGGGCAGCGCCGAGCTCGAGCTGGTAGGCCTCGCCGCGTCCTCGAGCTGGGAGCTGCTCCTCGAGCAGGCCCACAGGCATGGTGTCAAGCGCATCGCGCTCGCCGACCCCGACGCCGCCGCAAGGGCGGGCGAGCACTCCGAGATCGAGATCCTGACCGGCGCGGAGGGGCTCGTGGAGCTGATCACGGACACCGACTGCGACCTCGTGCTGAACGCCCTCGTCGGCTCGGCCGGGCTCGGGCCCACCGTCGCGGCGCTCGGGGAGGGCATCGATCTCGCGCTCGCGAACAAGGAGAGCCTCGTTGTCGGCGGCGAGCTCGTGACCGCGCTGGCCGAGGCCACCGGCGCCCAGCTCATCCCCGTCGACTCCGAGCACTCCGCGCTCCAGCAACTGATCGCGGGCGAGCGGCCGGGGACGATCGACCGCCTCGTCCTGACAGCCAGCGGCGGGCCGTTCCGGGGCCGCACGGACCTCGACGGCGTGACGCCGGCTGAGGCGCTCGCCCACCCGACCTGGGACATGGGCGGCAAGATCACGGTCGACTCGGCCACGCTCATGAACAAGGGGCTGGAGCTGATCGAGGCCCACCACCTGTTCGGCACGCCCTACGACCGCATCGACGTGGTGGTGCACCCGCAGTCGATCGTGCACGCGCTCGTGCACCTGAACGACGGGGCAACGCTCGCGCATCTCGGCTATCCGGACATGCGGGTCCCGATCTCCTACGCCCTGCACCACCCCGAGCGCGCCGACGTGCCCGTGCGCGCGCTCGACCTCGTGGAGCTTGGCGAGCTGACCTTCGAGGCGCCCGACAGCGAGACCTTCGCCTGCCTGCGCCTCGCCCGCGAGGCCGCGCTGGCCGGCGGCACCGGCCCCTGCGTCCTGAACGCGGCGAACGAGGTGGCGGTGCACGCATTCCTGCGCGGCGAGCTCTCGTTTACGGGTATCGCGCGGGTGATCGAGTCGACCCTGTCCGAGCTCCCGGCCCGGCCGGTGCGCCACTTCAGCGACCTCTACGAGGCGGATTCGACGGCGCGCGAGGTGGCGCGAGGGGTGACGGCGTGAGCTGGTTCCTCGCGTTCGTCGGCTTCGCGATCCTCGTGATCCTCCACGAGCTCGGCCACTTCGCGGCCGCCAAGGCCGTCGGCATGCGGGTCGAGAAGTTCTCGCTCTTCTTCCCGCCCACGCTGGTCTCGAAGAAGGTCGGTGAGACCGAGTACGCGATCGGGGCGATTCCGGCCGGCGGCTACGTGCGAATCACCGGCATGAACCCGTCCGAGGAACTCTCTGACGAGCTGCGCACCCGCGCCTACTACTCGCAGCCGGTGTGGAAGCGCATCGTGGTGATCGCAGCCGGGCCGGCGGTGAACCTGCTGCTCGCCTTCATCCTCCTATTCGTCTTCTTCTTCCTGATCGGCGCGGAGACCGCGACCACCAAGGTCGGCGTTATGGAGAAGGGCTATCCGGCCGCGAGCGCGCTCAAGTCGGGCGACAGGCTCGTGGCGGTGGACGGCAAGCGCGGGGACGCCGCGGTGTTCCAGGAGCAGATCGCCTCGCACCGCTGTCCCGGTCGCCAGACGGAGGGCTGCAAGGCGGCCACCCCCGTGACGGTGACCGTGGAGCGGAACGGGCGCGAACGGACGTTCGAGCTGACACCCGTCTACGACCCGGCCGCTCCCAACCCGGACTCCGACGATACGGGCCGGACCCGGCTCGGCTTCGCCTACCAGACCGGGCCGCGCGAGACGCTCCCCTTCGGCCGGTCAGTGGAGGTCGCGGCCGACCGCTTCTGGTTCGTCACCAAGGCCACGCTCGAGCTCCCCGCCCGCCTGATCGACCCCGAGCAGCGCAGGGAGATCTCGGGGGTGGTGGGGTCCTACGAGACGACCCGCCAGTCGATCCTCTACGACCTGGCCCAGGTCGTGCTCATCCTCGCGATCATCTCGCTATCGCTCGCGATCGTGAACCTGTTCCCGTTCCTGCCGCTCGACGGCGGGCACATCTTCTGGGCGATCGTGGAGAAGATTCGCGGCAAGCCGGTGCCCTTCAGCGTCATGGAGCGCGCCGGGGTTGTGGGCTTCATGCTCGTGATCCTGATCTTCCTGGTGGGGCTGTCAAACGACATAGATCGGCTGTCGGGCGAGGGCTTCAGAGTGCGTTAGGGTCCCCCCATGGAAGTCACAGCCGCAGGCCGAACGGAGAGGCCCGCGGGCCTCGAGGCATCCACAGTCGCCGAGGCCTTCCAGCTCACGGCCGGGGCTCACCCGGAGCGTGTGGCGCTCCGCCTGAAAGGCGACGAGTTCTCTATTACCTGGGCCGAGTACGCCGAGAAGGTGCAGGCGCTGGCGGCCGGGCTGGTCGGGCTCGGCCTCGAGCGCGGCGGCGCGCTCGGGATCATGGTCACCAACCGGCCGGAGTTCCACTTCTTCGACTCGGCCGCACTGCACCTCGGAGCCACGCCGTTCTCCGTCTACAACACCTACGCGCCGGAGCAGATCGCGTACCAGGTCAAGGATGCCGGGGCCCGCATCGTCGTGACCGAGAAGGCGTTCCTGGAGCGCATCAGGGCGGTCGAGGGCGTCGAACACATCATCGTCGTCGACGCCACCGGGCTCGACGAGGCGCTGACGATCGCGGATGTCGAGGCCGAGGGCGATCCCGAGTTCGATTTCGAGGCGGCCTGGCGCGCGGTCCGACCCGAGGACATCCTCACGCTGATCTACACCTCCGGCACGACCGGGCCGCCCAAGGGCGTCCAGTTGACGCACGCGAACCTGCTCTCGGCCGTCAACGGCTTCAACGACGTGATCGCCTTCCCGTCCGACGGGCGCGTGGTGTCGTGGCTGCCGATGGCGCACATCGCCGAGCGTGCCTGCAGTCACTACCTGCCGATCATGCTCGGCTTCACCACCACCTGCTGCCCGGATCCGCGCCAGGTGGTGGCGTACCTGCCGGAGGTGCATCCCACCTGGTTCTTCGCGGTCCCGCGCATCTGGGAGAAGCTGAAGGCGGCGCTCGAGGCCGGCGTCGCGGCCGAGCAGGACGACGCGAAGCGGCAGGCCACGGAATGGGCGTTCGGGGTCGGCCTGAAGAAGGTCAGGCTCGAGCAGGCCGGCGAGGAGATCCCGGAGGAACTCGCGCAGGAGTACGCAAAGGCGGATGAGCTCGTCCTCTCCAAGGTCCGCGCCCGGCTCGGGCTCGACGAGATCGAGTCGGTGAACGTCGGAGCGGCGCCCACCCCGCGCGAGGTGATCGAGTTCTTCCACGCGATCGGCATCCCGCTGGCGGAGCTTTGGGGCATGTCCGAGACCTGCGGCTACGGCACGTGCAATCCGCCCGAGAAGATCAAGATCGGGACCGTAGGACCGGTCTCGCCGGGCGCCGAGATCAAGCTCGCCGAGGATGGCGAGGTGCTGATGCGCGGGCCTATGGTCATGCCCGGCTACCGCAACCAGCCCGAGAAGACGCGCGAGGCGATCGACGACGAGGGTTGGCTCCACACCGGCGACGTCGGCGAGTTCGACGAGGACGGCTACCTCAAGATCGTCGACCGCAAGAAGGAGCTCATCATCAACGCTGCCGGCAAGAACATGTCGCCGGCGAACATCGAGGCGAAGGTCAAGGCCTCGAGCCCCCTGATCGGCCAGTTCGTCGCGATCGGGGACGGGCGGCCGTTCAACGTGGGTCTGATCACGCTCGACCCCGACGTGGGCCCTGCGTTCATCGAGAAGAACGGAACCGAGGCGGTCCAGGCCGAGGTGCAGCGGGGCGTGGACGCCGCCAACGAGCAGCTCGCCCGCGTCGAGCAGATCAAGAAGTTCACGATCCTCGACGCGGAATGGCAGCCGGGCGGCGACGAGCTCACTCCCACGATGAAGCTGAAGCGCAAGCCGATCATGGAGAAGTACGCGGCGGAGATCGAGGCGCTGTACGGGTAGGGCGTTCTCGCCCGAGGTGGTCTCCGCTGGCCGGGTTGGGCTGGGGAAGGGGAAGGTGGACCGCGGCCGCTGCGAGGCTCGGCGTCCGAACGATCTTCGATCGCTCCCGCCTAGCCGAGGCAAGTGAGCACCACCCCCTTACCCAGCCCCATACGCGAGACCGACCCGGCGCGCCGACCAAATCGAAGGCGCCAGGACCCATAGCTAGGCTTCGAGGCCGCAGATGGCCTCCAAGCGCCAGATAGACGTCGGCGGCGTGAAGATCGGGGGCGGCGCTCCCGTGGCGGTCCAGTCGATGACGAAGACGGAGACCGCCGACTTCGACGCCACGATGAAGCAGATCCATGCGATCGCCGAGGCGGGCGGCGACCTCGTTCGCTGCGCGGTTCCGCGCGACGACGACGTTCGTGCGCTCGCACGGATCGTCAAGGAGTCGCCGATCCCCGTGATCGCCGACATCCACTTCAACCACACCCTGGCGCTCAAGGCGATCGACGCGGGCGCCCACTGTATCCGCATCAACCCCGGCAACATCGGCGGCTTCGAGAAGGCGGGCGAGGTCGTCGAGAAGGCCCGCGCGGCGGGAGTGCCGATGCGGATCGGGGTCAATTCGGGCTCGCTGCCGAAGCACCTCCACGAGCTGGAGCGCGAGAACCCGGTCGAGGCGCTCGTGGCGGCTGCCCTGGAGCACGTGCTGTTGATGGACAGGCTGGGCTTCCACGATTTCAAGGTGTCGATCAAGTCGACCAACGTGCCCAACACGATCGCCTCGAATCGCCTGCTCTCGGCGAAGATCGAAAACCCGCTCCACCTCGGGATCACCGAGGCGGGCACCAAGTGGTCGGGCTCGCTCAAGTCCGCCGTCGGTCTCGGGACGCTGCTGGCCGACGGGATCGGCGACACGATTCGCATCTCGCTCTCCACCTTCCACGCCGAGGAGGAGGTCAAGGTCGCCTGGGAGATCCTCAAGGCGCTCAAGCTGCGCGAGCGGGGTCCCGTCCTGATCGCCTGCCCGACCTGCGGGCGGCTCCAGTTCGACATGGACACGGTCGTGGCCGAGATCGAGGAGCGCCTCCGCGCCTACGACGACCCGATCGAGGTCGCGGTCCTGGGCTGCGCGGTCAACGGGATCGGCGAGGCCTCGGCCGCCGACTTCGGCATCACCGGCGCCAAGAACGAGGGCCTGATCTTCGCCCACGGCAAGCCGCTGCGAAAGGTGCCGCAGGCCGAGCTCGTGGACGCCCTGTTCGCCGAGATCGACAAGTCGATCGACCGCGGCGAAGTCCTGGTCGACGCGCATAAGGCGGCCGAGGGCGCGGAGTGGCTGTCGAAGATCGAGGAGGAGAACGCCGGCGAGCTGACGCCGGAGCGGATCGCCGCGATGGAGGCGGCCGCAGCAAACGAGGACGTGCTCGCGACCGGCGGGTCGCTGCCGATGGCGGGCGCCCCGAAGGCTAAGCGGATCACGCTCGACGAGGAGGCCTCGCCGACCGCGGGCCGCCGCTTCACGCGCGCGTAGGCCGAGGACCCGGCTGCGCCGGGCCCTCGCCCTTACGTCGTCGCGCTGCTAGTCGTCGTCGTCGTCCCGGCTGTGCCTCAGCACGTACAGCCCGAAGTCGCGGTCGCTCGCGAGCAGGACGCCGCGGTGCGGCACGACGCTCCAGATGTTGACCGGCGGAGCGCCGGCCGGGGCGCCCTGGCCGGTCCAGGACGCGATCTCGCGCGGCTCGGACGGACGCCTGATGTTCAGCACCCGGACGCCATCGTTGTACCAGGACACGTAGAGGGTGTTGGACTCGTCGTCCTCCTCGCGGAGCAGCTCCGGGTTGTGGACGCTCCAGGTGCCGTCGAGCGCAACATCCTCGTTGTTCGTGTTCGGCGTCGCGAACGTGCTCAGCTGGACCGGGTTGGCCGGATCCGAGATGTCGAAGAAGCGCAGGTAGCCCCAGCCGTTGAACACGGCCGCCGCCCGCGCGGTGACGGGCGCTGTGCCGTCGCGCAGCGCGAGCCCCGTGCTGCGCTGTACGAACACCGCGGGCGTGTCGATCACCGTGCCGGCGATCCCCGGTGGCCCGTCTACCACGGGGCTATCGATGCCCATGAGCACGAGGCTTTCCTCATCCGGCCGGGCGTTGTTGTAGACGATCACGCCGATCGCGCCCGCCTGCTGCGCCCGAGCGACCTTGTTGTCGAAGCGGCATAGCCCGCGCTCGATCAGCGCGATCTTGCCGGCCGGGTCGGCGAGGTAGGGGTCGGCGACCGCGAGGCCGGTGCCCGTCCCGGCAGGCGGGACAGGCCGCGGATCGGCCGGGCAGCCGCGACCGACGTGCACCACCTCGCCGGTCATCGCGCGGCCGGGCAGCTCCACGATCGGCGGCGTGCCCGCGGCCTCGACTGCGGGCCGCTGCCCAGCGAACGCGTTGCTGGTGAACTGCAGCTCGAACGGGCTGAAGTCCTCGTCCGCCTGGATCAGGATCCGCTCGTTCCTGGCCGTGTCGATCGAGTGGGCGTTCCCCTCCTCGCCGGCCTGGTACGAGGTTCGGCCGAGCACCACGGGATTCGCCGGGTCGCGAACGTCGAGGATGATTACCCCGGCGTCCCAGTAGGACAGGTAGAGCCGGGTTCCCGTGGCGTTGAAGCGCGCGCTGTGGTCGAGCGTGCGGGCGTCGCCTCCCTGCTGTACGTCGAGGTAGAACTGCAGGCCGAAATCGTCCAAGACGCCGTACTCGCCGACAAGCTCCGGCGCGCTGGGGTTCGTGATGTCCACGATCAGCGCGTCCCCGATTCCGTTCAGGCCCTGGGCGTCGGAGGTGATCGCCTCCGAGTCAGGCGAGGCCAGCGCCGCGAGCACGGTCCCGTCGCGGCGCTTGACCAGATCGAACTCGTGCACGTGACCGTGGTCGGCCATCAGGCCGGGGATGTCCTCGCCGTTGAAGAGGGTCAGAAACTGCGGGTTGCGCGGATTCGTGATGTCGTAGAGCTCGAGGCCGACGGTGCCGGCCGTCGCGCTGTTGCCGCAGTCCTGGAGGCCGATCGCGAGGATGTCCCGCCTCCCGATGCGGATCGCCTGCATGTCCTCCATCGAGGTGTCTGCGTAGTCCCTGGTGTCGGCGATCTTCACCGGCCTGCTCGGCCGCGAGATGTCGATGATGTCCACACCTGTGCCCGGGCACTCCTCGCGCCACTTGCCGACGAACGCGAGCTTCTTGTAGCCCGCCACGTCGCCGTGAGCAGCGAGGTTGAAGGGATCGAGCCGCAGGGATCCCACGAGCCGGACGCGATCGTCGCTGTCGCTGCGGCTGGCCGATCCGGTCGTACCGCGGAAGCGATCGACATGCGAGTAACCGCCGGCTTCGAGCAGCGGCGACACGGGGTCCGCGGACGGCGTGTCGGTCAGGGCAGTGCCCGGAGGCTTGGCCGAGACCGGGCCGGCGAGCGCCAATAGCGCCGCCGCAACGAGGAACAGGATGAGCCTTCGCATCAGGTCTCCTCTCACTCTGTCCCCTGGCCGGAGCGGCGTTTGCCGAGGGGCGACCGCTGGTTATAGCGCGATCCGGCCGGAGACGCCACGCGGCGGGGATATATTGGCGCACCCGTGACCCGCCTTTCCCGCTACTTCCTGCCGACAGTCAAAGAGGCGCCCGCGGACGCCGAGGCGGTCTCGCACCGACTGCTGGTGCGCGCCGGACTCGCCCGTCAGGTGGGCGCCGGCATGTGGACCTGGCTGCCCGCCGGCTGGCGCGCGCACCGCAAGGCCGAGCAGATCATCCGCGAGGAACTCGACGCCATCGGCTGCGGCGAGATGCTCATGCCGGTTCTCCAGCCCGCGGAGTTGTGGAAGAAGAGCGGCCGCTACGCCATCGACGAGCTCTTCAAGCTCCAGGACCGGCGCGGCGCCGAGCTCGTGCTCGCGCTGACGCACGAGGAGAACCTCACTTTCCACATCTCCCGCGAGGTCCGCTCCTACCGGGATCTCCCGAAGCTTCTGTACCACTTCCAGACAAAGGAGCGCGACGAGGCGCGCCCCCGAGCAGGGGTGCTCCGCACGCGCGAGTTCATCATGAAGGATGCCTATTCCTTCGACCGGGACGCCGCCGGCCTCGACGAGTCCTATGGGCTCTTCATCCGCGCCTACGACGAGATCTTCGACCGGGTCGGGCTCGAGTGGTACCGGGTCGAGTCAGATGTCGGGATGATGGGCGGCCACGGGGCCCACGAGTACATGGCCCCCTGCGCCGCGGGAGAGAACGACGTTGCGCTATCAGATGCCGGCTACGCGGCCAACTTGGAGATTGCGAGCGCAATCCCGCAGACGGTCGAGGGGCTGCCGGCCCCGTCGGACGCCCCGGAGCGGGTGGACACGCCGGGCGCCACGACGGTTCAGGAGGTGGCCGACATGCTCGGGGCGCCGGCCGGCGCGGTCATCAAGGCCCTGCCCGTCATCGCCGACGAGCGCGGGCCACTGCTGGTGCTGGTGCGCGGCGACCACCGCCTCAACGAGTTCAAGTTGCGGAACACCCTGGGGGAGACCTTCCGGCCCGCCGAGGAGGCCGAGGTCAGGGAGCTGTTTGGGACCGAGCCCGGATTCATCGGTCCGGTGGGCGCGCGCGTGCCGGTGCTCGCCGACCGTGCGCTCGAGGGGCTCCACGGTCTCGTGACCGGTGCAAACGAGCAGGACGTTCACTTAAGAGGGGTGGAGCCAGGCCGCGACTTCGAGGCGGAGTGGGTGGATGTCCGGACGGTCGAGCCGGGTGACACCTGCCCCAACGGAGGGATGATCCGGATCGAGCCGGCCATCGAGGTGGGCAACATCTTCAAGCTCGGCACGCGCTACTCGGAGCCCCTCGGCGCCCGCTACCTCGACGAGACGGGCAGGGAGCAGCTCATCTGGATGGGCTCCTACGGCATCGGACCGGCGCGGATCGTGGCGGCGGCCATCGAGCAGTTCGCCGACGAGGCCGGCATCTCCTGGCCACGCAGCGTCGCCCCGTTCGACATCGAGGTCGTGACCCTCGGCAAGGAGGGGGAGGAGGCCCGCGCGGTCGCCGACCGCCTGTACGACGAGCTGCGCGAGCTGGGGGTGGACGTGCTCTACGACGAACGCGGCATGAGCGCCGGCGAGAAATTCGCCGACGCGGAGCTGCTGGGGGCCCCGCTGCGCCTGACCATCGGCAAGAAGAGCGTCGAGGCAGGGGAGGTCGACGTCCAGATCCGCCGCGGTCAGGAGCGCCGCTCGCTGCCCCTCGAGGGCGCTGCCGAGGCGGCTGTCGAGCTTTGGCGAAGCGTGCCCTGAACGATGACAACCGGGGGCTCACCCCCCCGGGCCCCCCCGACCGCTCGGCCGGTTCGCGGCTGACCTGGCGTCGGCTCCTGGGTCTCGACCGCTCCGGCGGGCCCCCGCCCGAGACGCGTCGCGGCGAGGCGCTGCATCCATGGACGATCCCCAACGCGATCAGCTTCGTCCGCATTGCGCTGATCCCGGTGTTCCTGGTGGTCGCGCTCGAGTCCGACGACGGGCGTGATGGCCTCGCTTTCGCGCTCTTTGCGGTGATCGCGTGGAGCGACTACCTGGACGGCATGGCCGCGCGCATCACGGGCCAGTACAGCCGTCTGGGAGCCCTGCTCGATCCGCTCACTGACCGCCTGCTCGTGATCGCCGGCGCGATCGTCGCATGGGAGTTCGAGCTGCTGCCGCGCTGGGCGCTGCTGGTGCTGGCGGCCCGCGAGGTGTTCATGCTGCTCCTGACCCAGATCGCGCTGCGCAGGGGCATCGACCTGAGCGTGAACATGCTCGGTCGCTGGGCGGTCTGGCCGACGATGAGCGCGCTCGCGCTCGCGCTGGTCTGGGACAGCTGGGTGCCCGAGGTGCTGCTGTACATCGGCCTCGCGATGACGCTTGCGGCCACGGCCCTCTATCTGCAAGATGGACTGCGCGCCCTCCGCCAAGGCTCAACCTCTACTTGAGGACTGGTAAGGTCGATGTTCTCACCCGAAAGGACCCCATTGGACACGTTTCCGGACCTCGGCGCCCTCACCGATGGGGAGCTGAAGGACCTGATCCGGCGGCTCACCGAGGAGGAGGAGGAGGTTTCCTACAGGCGGCGGATCCTCCACGGCAGAATCGACATCCTCCGGGCCGAGCTCGTCAACCGGCTGCGGAGAAAGCACGAGGAAGGCGAGTCGGAGATCAGCGGCGCGGACGTCCAGCAGCTCACGGACATCCTGTCCGGCAAGGGCCCGTCGGACCCGGGAGCCGAGTAGATGGAGGGCGCCCTGCATTGCCCCGAATGCGGCTTCGTCAACGCCGAGGGCGCCAACTACTGCCAGAAATGCGGTGCGTTCCTCGGAGAGGCCAAGGAGCCTGGATCCGGGGAGACGACCGAGGTCTACCAGATCGACGAGAGTGGGGAGCTGCGTGCTGTGGACCTTGAGGAGGTAACCCACGAGGGCGCCACGCTCGTGATCCGCGCCGGTGGCGGACGCGCGGGGGAGGCGTTCAACATCGCCGGCGAGCGTATGACGATCGGGCGCAGTCCGGAGGCCGAGATCTTCCTCGACGACGTGACCGTCTCGCGCAACCACGCGCTGCTGGTGAGCCGGCGCGACGGTCTCTATATCGACGACCTCGGCTCGCTCAACGGCACCTACGTGAACAGGCGCAGGATCGAGTCGCATCGGCTGCAGAACGGCGACGAGCTGCAGGTGGGCAAGTACAAGCTGACCTACCTGGACGAGCGTTGAGCACGGAGGTGACAGGGGAGGCGCCCCCTCGAAAGGAGAAGGCGCTCACGATCGGCGCCGTCTGCAAGCAGCTGGAGCGGGAGTTCCCTGACATCTCGATCTCGAAGATCCGCTATCTCGAGGACCAAAAGCTGCTGGCTCCGCGCCGGACGCCGGGGGGCTACCGTCTTTATGCGCCGGCGGACGTCGACCGCCTGAGGACGATCCTGCGCCTGCAGCGCGACGAATTCCTGCCGCTGCGGGTGATTCGCCAAGAGCTTGCGGCCGGCCGGGCTGACAGCGAGATCGCGCAGGCCACCGGCTCTGATCCCCGCGCGCTGCGGCGGTCCACCTTCGCGCTGCGGGGACCAGGCTCCCTTTACCGCCTCGAGGAGGTCCTCGACGACACCGGCGCCGACCCGGCGCTCGTCAAGGAGCTCGAGGACTTCGGCGTGATCAAGGGCGAGCGCCACGAGGGCGAGACGCTCTACGACGACACCGAGCGCGAGATCGTGCGCGCCGTGACCGAGCTCAAGCGCTTCGGCGTCGGCGGCCGCAACCTGCGCGTGTTCCGCACCTCGGCGGACAGGGAGGCGGCCCTGCTCGAGCAGATTCTCGCCCCGGCGCTGCGCTCGCGGAATCCCGAACGGCGCAAGGAGGCTGTTGAGGCGCTCGAGAACCTGGCGGCGATCGCCTCGCACCTGAAGCATCTGCTGCTGGTGCGCGACCTCCGCAAGCTCGCCCGCTGAGGCGTGATCGTGCGCCGCGAGAGGCTCCTGCCGGCGCCGCCGCAGGATGTCTGGCGGACGGTCTCCGACCCGGCCCGGCTGCCGGCCTGGTGGCCGGGGGTGTCGAGGGTCGAGGACGTCTCGCACGATGCCTGGACGAAGGTGTTCGTGTCGCCCAAGGGGAAGGCGGTCCGAGCGGACTACACGCTGGTCGAGTCGGAGGAGCTGGCGCGCCTTGTGTGGCGTCACGAGGTCGACGAGTCTCCCTTCGAGCGGATCCTGGCCTCCTCGACCGCCGAGATATCCCTGGAGCCGCGGGACGGGAGCACGCTCGTGCGGATTACGATCGCACAGCGGCCGCGCGGCTGGGCGCGCTTCAGCCCCTTTCAGCTGCGTGCGGCCGCGACCAGGCAGGCGAGCGGCGCTCTCGAGGGCCTAGCGGCGCTCTTCGGCCCGGAGAACGGTTCCTGATGCGCTGGTGGGGCTGGGGCGAGGACGGCCACGACGTGGCCATCCCCGAGGCCGCGACGGCGCTGCTCGCTTCGGAGCTGGGGATCGACCCCGGCGCGCAGCGCCGGCCGGTGGGCCTGGACGAGGTGCGGCTTCCCGACCCGCGGCTCCCTGCGCCCCTACGCGACCGGCTCGCCGGGCTGCTCGGGGCGGACCGGGTTCGCGACGACCGCGAGGCGCGGGTCACGCACGCCCTGGGGCGCTCCTATCCCGACCTCGTGCGGCTGCGCTCGGGCGACGCATCGAGTGCACCCGATCTGGTGCTGTACCCGGACTCGGCGGAGCAGGTGGCCGCGCTGCTCCCGGCGTGCGCGGATGCGCGTGTGGCGGTCGTCCCGTTCGGTGGCGGCACCAGCGTCGTGGGCGGCGTGGAGCCGGTTGCCGACGGATTCGCGGGAGCCGTCTCACTCGATCTCGGCCGCCTCGATCGCGTGGTAAGTATCGACGCCATCTCGCTGACAGCGAGGCTCGAGGCCGGCCTGCTCGGCCCGGAGGTGGAACGGCGGCTCGCCGCCGAGGGACTCACACTCGGCCACTACCCACAGTCCTTCGAGCACTCGACCGTCGGCGGCTGGGTGGCCACCCGCTCCGCCGGCCAGGCCTCGACCGGCTACGGGCGGATCGACGAGCTTGTCGAGGGGCTCCGGTTCATCGCCCCCGCAGGCGAAATCGACGCCCGCGACCAGCCGGCGAGCGCCGCGGGCCCCGACCTGCGCGAGCTGCTCGTGGGCTCCGAGGGCGTGCTCGGGGTGATCTGCGAGGCGTCTCTGCGTGTGCGCCCGGTCCCCGAGCTGCGCCGCTACGAGGGCTGGTCGTTCCGGAGCTTTGCGGAGGGCTGCGAGGCGCTGCGCGTGCTCGAGCAGGCCGGCGCCTCGCCCGACGTCGCGCGGCTGTCGGACGAGGGGGAGACACACCTGTCCATGGCGCTTGCCCCCGGTGGAAGCTGGACCGAGGGCGTACTACGGCGTTACCTGCGCATGGCCCGCCGCGACCGTGGCTGCCTTGCGATCGTGGGCTTCGAGGGCGGCGAGGAGGACGTCGAGCGCCGGCGCCTCCACGCTGCGTCGCTTCTGCGCGCAGGCGGCGGCCTCGCGCTCGGCCGCAAGCCGGGGGCGGCCTGGCTGCGTAGCCGCTACGGCGGGCCCTACCTGCGCGACGAGCTGCTCGAGCGGGGGGTGCTCGTGGAGACGCTCGAGACGGCGACCCAGTGGAGCAACGTCCAGGCCCTCTACGGCGCGGTGCGCGAGGCGCTGCGGGCGGCGCTCGGCGAGCGCGCGCTCGTCCTCTGTCACGTCTCGCACGTGTACCGCTCGGGCGCCTCCCTGTACTTCACGTTCCTCGCTGCCCAGGCCGAGGACGCCCTCGGCCAGTGGCGAACCGCCAAGCGCGCGGCCTCCGAGGCGATCGTGGCCGGCGGCGGCACGATCACCCACCACCACGCGGTTGGACGCGACCATCTGCCCTGGATGCGCGCCGAGGTGGGCGAGCTCGGGCTGGAGCTGCTCCGGGCGGCAAAGGCGCGACTGGACCCGGCCGGGGTGATGAACCCCGGCAAGCTCTTGCCCTGAGTCCCGCTAGCCCGCCGGCGGCGCCAGCACCGACTGGCCGAGCACCGCGCTCTGCTGGCCGCCCTGAGGCTTGGCCGCGCGCAGCTTCGGCATCCGCCCGCGCAGCACCGAGGTGCCGGAGTGGCCGCGCTGTTGGTCGAGTGGCTCGCGCGAGATGTCGATGAAGCGGTAGTTCTCGAAGTCCGCCGGCAGCGGGCCGATCGCCTGGTAGTTGCCCTGCTGGTCGGTGACCTGCCCGCCGAGTGTCTTGGCGTCGCCCTGGCTGTTGTACAGCCAGACCTCGTACGCCTCGCGCTCCTTGCTCGGGTCTAGCCGCGCGGCCTGCACGAGCAGCTGCTTCCTGCCGTTCTCCTCCACCACGATCGCGATTCCGGCGGCGGCTCCGGTTGCGCTCTGCGAGGCGTTCTGGCTCTCGCTACCGGCCGCGGCTTGGTCGGCGGCCGGCTCCGGATCGTCGTCCCCGCCGGTGACTACCCCCACCGGCCAGACGAGGACTGCCAGCAGGACCAGGGCCGCAAGCGCCCCGACCGCCGCTAGCAGCCGCCTGCGCTTGACATCGGCGTCGGCCGGCGCGGCGAGGCCGGCGGGCTTCGCCGCCGCGACGCGCCGCCCGCGCCCGCCCTCCGGGATGGCGGGCATGGAGCCGTTCGGGTAGAGCCCTGCGAGCGAGTCGAGCAGCGAGCGCGTCCAGCTGCGCGCGGCCTCCGAGCGGCGGAGATGGCCCTTGGTGGCGGCCGCCTCGACTCCCGACTGCTGCCCCAGCACGTAGTCGGCCAGCTGACCCCGCCAGTCGTCCTCGACCGCTTGCACGCTGACCGGCGCCAGCTCGATCAGCGACTGCCGGGCCAGCTCGCGCACGCGCGCCGCCGGCATGCCGAGCAGCTCCGCGAGCTCGTCGTACGTCTTGCCCTGCTGCAGGACGAGCTCGACGATCGCCCGCTGCTCCGCGGAAAGCTGATCCAACGTGGCCATGAGCAGGGGAACTGTAGTGTGCCCGCCTCAATGGATTCTCCGTTTGGCGGCTACCCGGTCCCCGGCACGCTGGACGATGTGCTCGGCTTCGAGCTGGTCGAGTCGACCGCTGAGCGGTGCCGCGCCCGCTTCGCCGTCGAACAGCGCGTGAAGCAGCCGATGGGCCTGGTTCACGGCGGCGCCTATGCGGCGCTGGCCGAGTCAATGGTGTCGCTGACCACGCACGGCGCCGTTCAGGGCGACGGGAACTTCGCCGTCGGCCAGTCGAACAACACGACGTTCATGCGCCCCGCCACCGGCGGCACGGTCCATGCCGAGGGGATCCCGCTCCACCGCGGGCGCACCAGCTGGGTCTGGGACGTGAGCTTCACCGACGACGAGGGCCGGCTGTGCGCCGTCACTCGCGTGACCCTGGCCGTGCGCCCTCAGGCCGGCTGACCCGGATCCTCGAGCAAATAGGCCTGCACGGGGCCGTGCCCCTTGACCGACACCACCCCCAGCGAACGTACGCGCGCCCCCGGCATCGCGCGCAGCGTGGCCTCTCCGATCACGACGCCGCCGGCGGGGGCCTCGCCCTGAAGCCGTGACGCCAGGTTGACGGTGTCACCGATCACCGTATAGCTGCGGCCGCTCTCGGCCCCGAGCACCCCGACCATCGCCTCACCGCTGTTCACGGCGGCGCGGAAGCGCGGCCAGCCGGGGTTCTTCGCCGCCAGACGGGAGGTCTCCTCCTGCAGCGCCAGCGCGGCCTCCACCGCACGGCGCGCGTGGTCGGGCTGGTCCCCGCGCGTCCCCCAAGTGGCCATGATGGCGTCGCCGATCAGGCGGTCGACCTCGCCGCCGTGCCGGTCGACTATCGGCGGGATCGCAATTCGCAGGTACGCGTTCAGCATCTCCGAAACGTCGCGCGGGTCGCGGCCCTCGGAGAACTCGGTGAATCCCTCGAGGTCGGCGAACAGGACGCTCACATCGCGCTTTCCGGCCGCCGTCTCGTCGAGGTAGAGGTCGCTGAAGCGCTCCTCGCCCTCCTCGCGGTGGGCGCTCCATGCGATCGCCCCGAAGGCGAGCAGCATCAGCACGTGCCATTCCCACCAGCTGGCGTGCCAGCTGCGGGCGAATGCCACGGCGATCATCGCCTCGGCCAGCAGCACGCAGGCACTGGCCACGGCGAGCAGGATCTGGGAGCCGCTGCGCATTGCCATCGCCACGTAGCGCCAGCCGGCGAACGCGTAAAGCAGCGTGGTCAGGCCGGCCACGGCGATCAGCGGGCCGCTGGCGCGCTCCACCGGCGTGGGGTCGTCGAGCGGCGCGACCGACCCGAGCGACAGGGCCGCCCAGGCCGCCATCAGCACAAGTACGCCGGCGCGCAGGGCGCCCGCGTGCCGGATCACGGCCTGGGCCCGCTCAACGGGCAGCGGCAGGGCCGATGCGGCGGCGAACGCCCCCGCGAGCAGAAGGCCGACCGCGGTGGCGATCACGAAACCCTGGTTGGGCGTGTCGAGCAGCACCCCCGGCGTCGCCAGCGCGTGCAGCCCGAGGAAGCCCGCCGCTGCGAGGAACGCGAGCGAGACCAGGAAGAGGCGCGCATCGGCACGGCGGAGGGCTATGCCGCTGGTCGAGAGCGCAAGCCCGGCACTCGTGACGGCGGCCGCGAGCACGAGCCAGAAGTGCGACGGGTGGTGCTCCAAGGTCACGTCGGCCGAGGGCGCGGCGAGCAGCACGAAGAGGCCGATCAGCGGCAGCGCGAGAGCGGCGAGCCAGATCAGGAAGCCCTGGTCGCGCGTCTCACCGGGCGAGAGGCTCCCGCTCTCCACCTACCCGGGCGTCCGCAGCTCCGGCGCGGCGCGGCTGACGTAGCGGTTCGTGATCGGCAGGCGCCGGTCGCGGCCGAATGCCTTGGTCGAGATCTTGATCCCGGGGGGCGCCTGGCGGCGCTTGTACTCGGCGCGATCGACCATCGCGATCACGCGCTCGACCTGATCGGCGGGAAGTCCGCGGCGAACGAGCTCGACGGCGTCGAGGTCGTCCTCTATGTAGCGCTCGAGGATCTCGTCCAGCAGCTCGTAGGGGGGCAGCGAGTCCTCGTCGCGCTGCTCGAGGCGCAGCTCCGCCGACGGCGGCCGCTCCAGGACCGAACCCGGGACGAGCTCGCGCTCCGCGACCTCGTTGCGCCAGCGAACGAGGCGGTACACCCAGCCCTTGTAGACGTCCTTGAGCACGGCGAAGCCGCCCGCCATGTCCCCGTAGAGCGTTGCGTAGCCCACCGACAGCTCGGACTTGTTGCCCGTGGTGAGCACGAGCCAGCCGAACTTGTTGGACAGCGCCATCACCACATTGCCGCGGATGCGCGCCTGGATGTTCTCCTCCGTGATGTCCGGCTCGGTGCCGGCAAAGGCGTCGACCAGCATCTCGTCGTAGGCGCGCATGGCGTCCGCGATGGAGATCTCGCGGAAGTCGGTGCCGAGGTTCTCCGCTATCGCGCCGGCGTCCGCGCGCGTCGCCTCGCTCGAATAGGGCGACGGCATCGAGACGCAGGTCACGCGCTCGGGCCCGAGCGCGTCTGCGGCGATCAGCGCCACCAGTGCGGAATCGATCCCGCCCGACAGCGCCAGCACCACGCGCCCGAAGCCGTTCTTCTCGACGTAGTCGCGCACGCCGGTGCGCAACGCGGCATAAACCTCCGCCTCCAGAGCGAGCGTCGGTGCTGCCTCGCCGGCCACGAGCTCGCCCCCGGACGGCACCGACACGCTCGCCAGCGTGAACACGGGCGGCTCGGCCACGGTCGACGCGCGCCGCTGGCGGCGCACGTTCACGCGGTGCCGGGTGTCGCGCAGCCGGGCCGCCACCACCTCGCGCGGGTCGATGGTGCAGAAGCTGAGCGACTCCTCGAACTGGGGTGAGCGGGTCAGGATCGTGCCGTCCTGGTCGATGGCGAGGCTGTGGCCGTCGAAGACGAGCTCGTCCTGAGCACCGACTGTGTTCACGAACACGATCGCCGCCAGGTAGTCGACGGCGCGCTGCACGAGCATCCGCTCGCGACGCAGCCCGTAGCCGGCCCGGTACGGGGAGGCGGACAGGTTGACGATCACCTGGGCCCCGCCGAGCGCCTCGGTCATGGCGGGCGGGCCCGGCTCCCAGATGTCCTCGCAGATGCTTATCCCGATCGGGATCCCGTTGAGCTCGAAGATGGCCGCCTCGGCGCCGGACTGGAAGTAGCGCTGCTCGTCGAACACGCCGTAGTTCGGCAGGTACATCTTGCGATAGACGGCCACGATCTCCCCGTCGGCCAGCACGGCGGCCGCGTTGTAGACGTCCTCGGCGCGCTCCGGGAAGCCGACCAGTGCAGCGATCCCCTGCGTCTGCGCGGCAAGCTCCCCCAGGGCGTCCGCCACGTCGTCGAGGAAGCTCGTCTTCAGCAGCAGGTCCTCGGGCGGATACCCGCTCAGCGTGAGCTCCGGGAACACGACGAGCCCCGCACCCTGGTCCCGGGCCGCACGGATGTGCTCGGCGATCAGCCGGGCGTTGCCGTCGATGTCGCCGACCGTGGCGTTGATCTGGGCCAGCGCCACACGCAACAGCTCCTGTTCGCGGGGCATGTGCTCATTATCGCGGCTGTCCGGAATCGGGATCCGAGCCCCAGCGCACTTGATGGGCTCAGTCGCGCCCTGTTGGGCATTTGGCCCGGGTTTGGTCTCCGCCGGCCGGGCCAGGGCTGGGGAAGGGGGTGTGGACGGCGGCCGCTGTCAGCCTTAAGTGAATAATCTTCGGTTTATCCAAGATCTCGCCGAACCTTCATCGGCGCCGGGACCAGTCAGCCCGGGATCCCGCGCCATGAATCCCGGATTGACCACCCTATGTGTGGTCAATCCAGGAAAGATCGCGCTCTCTCGAGCGCGGCGGCCGAACGATCTTCGATCCGAGGTCGCCCGCCGCGGCCGCACAGCCCAACCCCCTTACCAGCCCATGCGCGAGACCGACCCGGCGCGACCCTGCCGAGCAATCGCCAACTCAACAAATCGGATAAGGCGGGGCGACGGCTCAGCAACCGAGCGGCAGGTCCAGGTAGCGGCTGCCCGTGCGGTGATGCTCGAAATGCCACCACTCCCGCCAGTAGCCGCTGAAGCCGAAGCGCCGCATTGCCCGCTCGAGGGTGAGGCGGTTGCGGAGCGCGCGCCCCGTGGCGTTGAGGGTATGGGCACGCGGCGAGAGGTCGTCGAAGCCGCTACCCATCGGCAGCGGGATCCCGTCGCGCGCCCGCACGAGCGTGAGATCCACGGCGCTGCCGGTGTTGTGACGGCTGCGCCGGGCGATGTAGGTGCCTACGAGCTCGCCGCGTCCGCTGCTCTCCGCCCAGCGCACGAGCGCGCGCGAGGCCCGCGCGGGGCGGTAGGCGTCCAGGACGAGCAGGCCGAGGGCACGGCGGCGCAGATGCCGCTGCACGCGCGCCAGATCGCGCGCCGCGGGCTCGAGCAGGAGCGCCCGGTTCTCGCAGTAGCCGGGGAGGCGCCGGCCGGTCAGGTTGTGGCGCGTGCCGTAGGCGAGCTCCACCCGGATGCCCGGGGCGAAGCGATGGATATCGACGAGCCCTGCCCGACGCTGGGCCGGCCCGCCCAGTGCGTTGCCGGCCCGCGCGGACCGGGGCCGCCCGAAGATGCGCCGCGCGACGCCTCGGAGCGTCGCCGTGCCGTAGTCGTGCGAAGGGTTGCCGTCGCTCAGCACCGCCATCGACACACGCAGCGGTCCACGCTCGAACAGCGCTGCCTCGTGGACCAGCCGTCCGCTCGCAGTGCTGCGCCAGCCGCCCTTGAAGAAGGTTCGAAAGCCGACGGCGAGCGAGTAGCGCGAGAAGCCCCAGCGCTGCCAGGCGACGATCGAGGACAGGAGCCCGCGCGCGTAGGCGCGCGAGCGCCGCGGGACGAGCCGGTCAAAGACTCGGAAGAAGCGCGCCTGGTCGGCCGCGCTGAAGCTGGATCCGGACCAGTAGCCGGCGACCGAGAAGCTCCGCATCCCTACCCGGTGCGCGAGGTCGCGGAGCGCGGCGTCGCCCACGCGCGAGTAGATCGCGGTCGCGAGATCGTTGTCCGACTGCGTGATCATCGGCCCGAGCTCTGCCTGCTCGGGAAGGGTGGGCATCCGGTTGCCGATTGCGCGCAGGTAGGCCACGAGCAGCATCGCCTTGACCAGGCTCGCCGACACGTAGACCCGGCGCGGCTCGAGGCCGTGGAGCCGCCCGTGCGAGTCGATCAGTGCCCACGACACGATCCCCGCCCGCTTGCCGAGGAAGCGGCGCACGGATCGGATGCGGGCGGGAGGCGGGAACAGCGCCGCCCGCGCTTTGGTGCGCATGCGGCAGCCGCGCCCGGGGCGCACGATGCTCCTGACGCCGGTCCGTCCGCCCGCCAGGATCCGGACCCGCCGCGAGCACCACTCACGCGGCATGTCGAGGAACATGCAGTTGCCGGAGCATGGGCGCTCGAAGCTGGTTACCCGGTAGCGGCCGGCGGGCAGGCGGCGCTTGACGCGCCAGCGCACGCCCTGCGTGCTCTCCTCGATCACCGGCGTGCCCCGGCTGTCGAGCACACGCAGGAAGCTGACCGAGCCCTCGATGTAGGGGCCGCGGGAGAGGTCGAGCACGCGCCTGAAGTCGAGCTCGCCGGTGGGCGCCTGGGCGAGCGCGGAGGGCGCCGCCAGCGCCAGCATCGACGTCGCGGCGACCGCCGCCAGAATTCGCACGGTCACCAGGGTACGGGTGGCCGTATCGACGCGCTCCGGAGCGCCCCGTAGCCTCGTGTTCATCAACCGCCTGCTCAGGGACATCTTCGACCCGCTGACGTACGGCCGGATCGGCTATCTGCTGGTCGCGCTCCCGCTCGGCATCATCGAGTTCACCTTCCTCGTCACGGCCATAGCGGTCGGCGTCGGGACCGCGATAACGCTCGTCGGCATCCCCATCCTGATCGGCACGATCTACGCCTGGCGCTGGCTGGCGCAGCTCGAGCGCAGGATGATCGGCGCGCTCACGGGTGTCCAGATCCCGAGCCCCTACCGGCCCGACCCCGTCGGAGCCGGCTGGTCGCGCAAGGTCCATGCGCGGCTCGCCGACCCGGCCACCTGGAAGGACCTCATCTTCCTGCTGCTCCAGCTGCCGCTCGGCATCGTGGCGTTCGCCGCCGCCACCGTGGTGCTCGGGTGTGCGGCGTCATGGCTCGCGGCGCCCGCCTACTACTGGGCGGTGCCGGACGGCGTGGACCTTGGCCTGTTCCAGGTCGACACGTTGCCCGGAGCGCTCGCGCTCGTGCCGCTGGGCGCATTGCTCGCATTCGTAGGCATCCCCGCGCTGGGCCTGCTCGGACGCGGCTACGGCGAGCTGGCGGCCCTGCTGCTGGGCTCGAACGCCGACCCGGAGCTGACCGCTCAAGTGTCCGAGCTCGAGGGCGCCCGCTCGCGCATCATCGCGGCGGCCGACGCCGAGCGCCGGCGCATCGAGCGCGACCTCCACGACGGCGCGCAGCAGCGCCTCGTGGCACTTTCGCTGACCCTGCGGATGGCGGAGTCGCGTGCCCAGCAGGACCCGGAGGCGCGGAAGCTGATCCGCAGCGCGGGGGAGGAGGCGGGGCTCGCGCTGAAGGAGCTGCGCGACCTGGCGCGCGGGATCCACCCCGCGATCCTCACGAACCGTGGTCTTGCCGCGGCGCTCGACGACCTCGCCGGCCGCGCCACCGTGCCGGTCGAGGTGCTCGAATCGCCGCGTCAGCGGCTGCCCGATGAGATCGAGGCGGCGGCCTACTTCGTCGTCTCTGAATGCCTCGCGAACGTCGGCAAGCATGCGCAGGCGTCGAGCGCGACGGTCTCGGTGAGGGCGAACGGCGGGCAGCTCCTGGTCGAGGTCCGCGACGACGGAACAGGCGGTGCCGACGTCGAGAACGGGCACGGGATCCAGGGCCTGCAGGATCGTGTCGGGGCGCTCGGCGGCACGCTCGCCGTCGAGAGCCCAGCCGGCGCCGGCACCCGCGTGCTGGCGACGATCCCGCTGGCGATGCCGGCGGAGGCGGAGGAGAGCTGGCTGCCCACCCGCCCCGGGCTGCTGCCGGACGCGGACGCCGAGCTGGTCGAGCAACGCCGGAGGCGGCGGCTGCGGGTCCGGCTCGGCTTCGTCGGCGTGATCGCCGCGATCCTGATCGTCGTTTGGGCCCTCACGGGGCCCGACAAGCCGTGGATCGTCTGGCCGCTGCTGGGCCTCGGCCTGGTGGCGGCGCTCGATGCCTGGTTCGTGCTGGCTGGACGGCGGCTGCGCGAGTCGGACCTGGACGGCGTGAGCGGAGATCGCCGGCAAGCCACTCGCACGCTGCGAAGGCGGCGGCGGCTCCGGGTCGATGCCGGAGCGCTCGCGATCATCAATCTGGCGCTGGTCGGGATCTGGGTGGCCGGTGGGGCTGGCTATTTCTGGCCCGTCTGGCCCATCCTCGGCTGCTCGGCGCTGCTCGCGCTCAAGTCCCTGCGGGTGGGGGACGTGGCCCGCGAGCGCCTGGTCGGAGACCCCTCCCCGCGCTAAGGCGTGGGCGGGGCCGCCGCGGCGGCCCCGCCCTGGATGCGGCTTAGTCTCCTCCGCGCCCTCTGGACACGTCGAAGTCCATCGTCTGCGGGTTGAGGTGGTCGATCACGTGCGCTCTGCCGGGCCTCGGCAGGATCGTCCGGTAGGCCACCATGCCCTCCGCTAGGCCGTTGCTGATGACGCCGTCCGAGGCGTAGACCGGGATCCCCGGCCCCGTCTCGAACAGCGGGCCCGTATACGGGTACGCGGACCAGGTGCCGCCGGGCGCCACCCGATCGTAGAACGCGACCTCCTTGAGGCGCGTCGGTTGGGTGAAGTCGATCACGTTGACTCCGCCCGTGTACCAGGCGTTGACCAGCAGATCGCGCTGCGGGTCGATGGTCGTCATGCCCATGTGCGCCGAGCAGTACTCGCCCGCCGCCGTGCTGGGCCGCACGTCCCCGACATGGAACTCGCTCAGGAACTCGCCGGTCTCCAGGTCCGAGAAGAACATCTTCCCGGTCTTGTGACGGCCTCCCGCGGGGTTCCATGGCCGGGGGTTGTAGTTCGTGAACGTGGGACAGCCGGTGCCAAACGACTCGTCGACCCAGTTCACGACCTCGCCGGCGTTGTCGAACATCACCGAGTGGAAGAAGTCGATCGCCCCGGGGATGTCGCCCGTGCCGCCCGAGCTGACCTCGTCGTCACCGACCATCATCGGGTTCAGCGTGTCCGGGATCCCGGTGGCGGGATCGATCTCCCACACCTGGCCCTGCTCCGCGCAGGCGGCGCCGGCCATGTTGTGCTCCATGTGCACCGCGATGTCGTGGCAGGCCACCGCCGCCGGCTCGACGCCGGCGCAGAGACCCTTCTCGCACCATTCCATCCGTCCGTCGGGATCGCCCGGATAGGCGAGCCGCGGCGAGTCGATCTCCCTCGTGGCCGCCGGGTTGTTCAGCGGCACCGAGAGCACCTGGATCACGCTGTGCAGCGGGCCCGTGGACGGGTCCTCGTCGTACGGGTTGGCGGTGTTCAGGTGCTCGGTGTCACCACAGGTGGGTCCTGCTCCCAGCGGGTATGACGAGACGTAGACGATCAGGCGCGGGTTCGTCGGATGCTCCGCGAACCCGGTCCACGCCGTGATCGTGTGGGCGCCGCAGTCGGCGTACTGCATGTCGACCGGCGTGATCGTCTGGAACGGATTCGCCGGGTTGTCGCTCATCGTGAAGACGCGGACGCCCTCCCAGCCGGTCGGCGTGCCGCCGGGCACACGTGCCGCCCCGCAGTTCGGACTGGCCATCGTGGTGTCGACCGCCAGCATGAGCAGATCGGGCACTCCGTTCCCGTTGCGATCCCACAGGATCGGATCGTTCTGTGCGCCGTCGCAGGCGAAGTCACGCACCAGAGATGGGGCGGCGGGATTGGAGATGTCGAAGATCCGCACGCCGCCGCGCGGACCGGTGCCGGGCGGGAACCCGGCCCCGCCGGTGTAGTAGCCGACGAACGCGTAGTTGCCCCAGAACGCCAGGTCCGAGTTCGTCGCCTGGTTTCCCGACGTGAAGAGCTTGTCCATCTTGAACGCCGGGTCCTGGGCTGCGGCCGGCGCCGCCATCACGCCGACTGTCACCAGGGCGAGCGCCAGGCTGCAACATACCGCCTCATCACCGCCCCCCTCCCGAGGAATCCAAGACCGACACGGACGATCCGTGCAAACACAGCGTGAGCCATCTCATGGCTCAACCTCCCCCCCGGTAAGTGATGCTTGTCACGAGTGGTTCTACCCACCCGTTAGACGTGTCAAGCGGGACGGACAGGCTGGGCGTTCGGCCCGGGCCGAACGCACGCATTGCACCTCAAGGGGCGGATGGGCTCAGTGGCCCCAGTGCTCCGCCACCTCGTGGCGGACTGTCTCCTCGCCGATCTCGCCGGTCCGGATGCGAACCGCCTGCTCGATGTCGTAGACGAACACGCGGCCGTCCCCGATCTCTCCCGTGTGGGCTCCGCTGACGATCGCCTCGACCGCCCGCTCGGCCACCGCGTCGGGCACCACCGACTCGACCTTGATCTTGGGCAGGAGCGAGATGTTCGCCCGCGTGCCGCGGTACTGCTCGGTGTAGCCCTTCTGCCGCCCGCAGCCCACAACGTCCGTCACCGTGAGGCCGGAGACCCCGAGCTCGTCGAGCGAGTCCTGCACCTCCTGGAGTCGCTCCGGCCGAATGATCGCCTCGATCTTCTTCATCAACCCTCCTGGGCCTGCGTCCTGGCCGAGAGCCCCATCGTGAGGGCGCCGGCGCGTGCTCCTGGCGTGTTCGGCGGGTGATACTCGGATCCTGGCACCGGCATGAACTGCTCCGGGTAGCCCCACATGCCGTGCTCGACGATGTCGAGGCCGCGCCGCTCTTCCTCGCTCGTCACGCGCAGCCCGTACGTCGACTTGATCACGTAGAAGACGAGCAGCGAGACCGCGAACACCGAGGTGAAGGCGGCCGCCACGCCCAGCGCCTGCACGCCGAGCTGCTCGAAGGAGCCGGTGTAGAAGAAGCCGCCCTCGCCGATCGCGTTGTACTCGGCCAGCCGCGGCGCCGTGAAGAGGCCGCACGCAAGCGTGCCCCAGACCCCGGCCACGCCGTGAGCGGAGAGGGCCCCGATCGGGTCGTCGACGATCTTCTCGATCGCGATGATGCACACGACCACGAGGACGCCTGCCACGAGCCCGATCGGGATCGCGGCCCAGAACTCGACGTAGCCGGACGGCGCGGTGATGCCCACCAGGCCGGCGATCACGCCGTTCCCGATCATGCCGATGTCGAAGGTGCGAGTGATGAGGTAGCTCGCTCCCATCGCGCCGAGGACCCCGCCCGCGGCTCCGATGACGGTGACGATCGCCACCTCGGCGAAGCGGCCGTCGGCCACGCTCAGCGTCGAGCCGGCGTTGAATCCGAACCAGCCGACGAACAGGATCAGCACGCCGAGCCCCATCAGCGGCATCGAGTGTCCGGGGATCACGTTGGGCTTGCCGTCATTGCCGAACTTGCCGTGGCGCGGGCCGAGCAGCAGCAGCGCGGCCAGCGCCCCGGTGGCGCCGATCAGGTGGATCACGGTCGAGCCGGCGAAGTCCTGCATCCCGAAGTTCGCCTGCAGCCAGCCGCCGCCGAAGATCCAGTGGCTGATGATCGGATAGATCAGCGAGCTGAACACCACCGCGTAGATCAGGTAGGCGCCGAACTTGATCCGCTCGAGCGTCGTGCCCCACACGATCGCCAGCGAGACCGCGCAGAAAGCGAACTGGAAGAAGAACTTGGCAGGTACGGCCGCAGTCGAGAACTCCATCGCCGGGTATGCGCTCTGCTCGATCGTCCCGAGGAAGGTCCCCTCGGTGCCGGCGAACCAGCCGGTCCCGCCGAACGCGAGCGCGAAGCCGACCGCCCAGTAGCAGAGCGCGGCGATCGAGAGGTTCGCGATCACCTTGGCTACCACGGTGCCGGCGTTCTTCATGCGCGAGAAGCCGACCTCGAGCAGCAGGAAGCCCGCCTGCATGAAGAAGACGAGGACGCCGGCCACCAGCACCCAGAGCGTGTCGATCCTGCTGAGGGCGTCGTTGAGCGTTGGATCCATGAACGGATGTTGCGCGCAGCGGCCGCGGCCGTCTTTCGCCCCCTGTACAGGATCTGGCGCGCTGGCGTTGTACCGGCGTACAGGAACGCCGGAGAGCCGCTACGAGCGCTGCGTCACCCCGACCTCGACGATGCGGGCGCGGATGCAGTCAGCCAGCTCTCGGGGGTCAACCTCGAAGATGCTGTGGGGGTCGCCCGCGGCCGCCCACACACGCTCGTGGTCCAGCAGCGCCTCGTCGAACAGAACGGGCAGATCGTGGCCGAACGGCGGCACGCCGCCGACCGCAAATCCGGTGGCGGCCCGCACCTCGTCGGCCGCGGCCTGCCGGACCTCGGCGACGTCGAGCTCCACGGCGATCTTGTCCGGGTCGATCCGGTGACGCCCGGAGGCCACGCACACGACGGGGTCGCCGTCCGCGACGAACACGATCGACTTGGCGATGGCCGACTCCTCGCAGCCCACGGCCGCCGCGGCGTCCTTGACCGTGCGCGTGGACTCGGCCAGGCGCCGTGGGTGTAGCTCGATCCCGAGCTCGCGGGCACACTCGGCCAGCCGGTCCCTCACGCGCGCACAGCCTCCCCTGCGGCGGTCAGCTCGACGCCGGCGGCGCCGGCCAGCTCGTCGAGCGAGCTCTCGACGTCCTCGGCGAACTCGTCCAGATCCCACATCACGTCGTAGTCGCCCACGAGGCCGAAGTTGATCTTTCCCATGTAGGAGAGGAGGGCGATCCCGAGCCCCTGGTTCTTCGCGAGCGGAACCATCGGGAAGCTCTCGATCAGCCGGCGGCCGGCCAGGTAGAGGGGGAACTGCGGACCCGGCACGTTCGTCACCACGAGGTTGAAGAAGCGCTGGCGCGCCGTCAGGCGCGAGGCCTGGTCCATCACGGTGGCCGGAGCGAAGCCGCTGAGCTGGGTTAGCACTTCGGCGCCAACAGCCTGACCGCCCGACTTGAGCTCCTTGAGCTCCTCGCGGACGAGGTCGAGGCGGGCGACCGGATCCTGGCACCACACCGGCAGCGGCGCCATCATCGCGGCCACCTTGTTGCCGAGCGCGCCCCGCTCGACGTCCGCGCGCACGCTGACAGGGATCATCGCCTTGAGCTCGAGCCCGTCGGTGGTCTGGCCACGCCGGCGCAGGTGCTTGCCGAGCGCGCCCGCCACGGTTGCGAGCACGACGTCGTTGACCGTGCCGCCGAGCTCGTTCTTGATCGCCTTGACGTCGCCGAGGTCGGCGCGCACCCAGGTGAAGCGACGGTGCGGCCCGATCGGCTGGTTGTAGGGGCTCGTGGGGGCTGGGTTGAGCCCGGCCCACGCCATCGCGCCGACGCCGACCGCGGCGTCGCGCACCCCGGACAGGACCTGCCTCGGGCCGCGGAGTACCGCCCGCACCGAGCGCGCGATCTCGGCAGGAATCGTCCCGCGTTCGACCAGCGCCTCGCCGAGCAGCTGTGCGCGCGTCGGGAGCGGCCGCGGCAGCCAGCGGTCGCCCGGGTCCGCGGGGGCGGCGGGCTCGGGGGAGGTGTCGAACAGGATGGACATGATGTCCACGCCCGAGATGCCGTCGACGAGGGCGTGATGGGTCTTCGAGAGCATCGCGAAGCGGTCGCCCTCGAGGCCCTCGACGAGCCAGAGCTCCCAGAGCGGCTTGTCGCGATCGAGCTGCTGCGCGAAGACGCGGCCCGCCAGGTCCTTCAGCTGCTCCTCGCTGCCCGGAGCCGGCAGTGCCGTCGAGCGCACGTGGTAGCGAAGGTTCAGGTGCGGGTCGTCGACCCACTTGGGGCGCCCCTGCTGGAGCGGGACGAACGCGAGCCGCTGGCGGTAGCGCGGCACCAGGTGGAGGCGCCGCTCGATCGCGTCGAGCAGCTCGTCGTAGGTGGGAGGGGAACCCTCGAACAGCATCACACCGGCCACGTGCATGTGGGCGGATGCGTCTTCCAAGTGCAGGAACGAGGCGTCGAGCGAGGTCAACCGGTCGGAGGACATGCGCCCACCGTAGCGCAGGGCTTCGGGCTTCAGAGCGAGAGCGACATCTGTCCGGCAGGCACCGCGCTGCGCTTGGGCTCGCGCTCGTCGAGCCCGGCTACTCGCACTCCAAGAAGTCGCACGGGACGCCGCGGGTCGAGGCGGCGCAGCAGCTCGAGCGCCACTCCGCCGACCGTCTCGAGGTCATTCACGGCGCCGTCCAGCGTGCGAGCGCGGGTGAGCGTCGTGAAATCGTCGTAGCGGAGCTTGATGCCGATGGTGCGCCCGCGGCGCTCCTCGCGTCCGAGCGTCTCGCAGAGCTGCGTGGACAGGCGAGCGAGCACCGGCTCGAGCTCTCCGAGCCCGCGCAGGTCACGGTCGAAAGTGGTCTCGCGTGACTCCGACTTGGCGACCCTCACGGTCTCGATGCCGCGCTCGTCCTCGAAGCGGGCCAGCGCACCCAGGTGCGGCCCGAGCCGTGGGCCGAACCACTCGGTCAGGCGGGCGTCCGGTGTAGCGCCGAGCGTCGAGAGCGTCGATACGCCCAGGCGCTCGAGGCGCGCCACGGTCTTCGGACCGATCCCGGGCACGAGTCCCGGCGACGCCGATCCGAAGCGCTCACGGGCAGCGGCGGCCGTCAGCTCGACGAAGCCGTCCGGCTTCTCCGCGTCGGAGGCGATCTTGGCCACCAGCTTGCTCGGGCCGATGCCGATTGAGCAAACGAGCCCGGTCTCCGCTCGCACCGCCTCTTTCACGCTGCGGGCGGCGGCGCGGTAGCGGTCGAGCCCCGTGAGGTCGAGGTAGGCCTCGTCGAGCCCGACCGACTCGACGCGCTCGACGTGTGCGCGCAGCACCGCATGGACCTCGCTCGACCGGGCGCGATAGTGCTCGAAGTCGGGCGGGATGAAGGTCGCCTCCGGACACAGGCGGCGCGCCCGCTCGGCCGGGGTGGCGGAGAAGATGCCGCAGCGGCGCGCCTCGTAGCTGGCTGTGGTCACGACCGCGCGCGGCCCGCTGCCCGCCACCACGACCGGCAGCCCGCGCAGCTCCGGCCGGCGCTGGAGCTCGACGCTCACGTAGAAGGCATCCATGTCGACGTGGGCGAAGACGTGGGGGCTGGCGGCCAAGCTCACAGCACCGAGAGCGTACGCGCCGGGGGGGACGACCCGGGGGCGTTTGTCCACCTCTCCGTTCTGACCACCCATGGCCGCGTGTCCACCTCTCCGTTCTGACCGCCCATGCGGTGGGCAAAGCGGAGAGGTGGCGGTGTTAGGTCGTCTGATTGACCGGGCGCACGAGGATCTCGTTGACGTCGACGTGCTGCGGCTGCGTGAGCGCAAACATCACCGCGCGGGCGATGTCATCGGGATCGAGGGCGTTCGACACGGCGCTGTCGAAGAACGGCGTGTCGACCATCCCCGGCTCGATCAGGGTCACCTTGATCTTGGTGTCGGCGATCTCGGCGCGGAGGGCCTCGCCCATCGCGGTCACGGCGTGCTTGGTGGCGGAGTAGAGCGAGCCCGGCAGTGCGCGGCGGCCGGCCAGGGAGCTGGTGAGGAGGAGATGGCCGGCGTTCTGGCTGCGGAAGTGGCCGAGCGAGGCCCTGATGGACAGCGCCGCGCCGTACACGTTCGTGTCGATCATCGCCTTCCAGTGCTCAGGTGACTCCTCGAGAAAGCCGCGCTTGGCGCCGAACCCGGCGTTCGCGAAGAAGGCGTCCATGCGGCCGAAGCTCTCGAGCGTCCGCGCCACGAGCGCCTCCTGGTCCTCCCAGCTCGTCACATCGCACCGAACCGCCAGCGCCCTGTTGTCGCCGCCCAGGTCGTCGCGCAGCGCCTCGAGCTTGTCCTCGGAGCGCGCCGCCAGCACCACTCGGTAGCCGAACTCGACCGCCCTGGTCGCGGTGGCGGCGCCGATACCGGTGCTCGCGCCGGTGATCACGAGAACAGGGTCTTCGGACATGACCCGGTTCTAGCATGCCCGTCCGTGACCGCCGTCGACCCGACCGAGGCGCGCTTCCCGGGCCTGCCGGCGAAGGCAGGCCACTACGAGAGCTTCTACCTCAAGCTCTGCCATCCGTCGGAGCCGCTCGGCGCCTGGGTGCGCTACACGGTTCACAAGCGTCCCGGGGCGCCGGCCACAGGCTCGCTCTGGTTCACCCTGTTCACGGCGGAGGGCCCGCGCGCCGCCAAGCTCACCGTGCCGGCGCCGGAGTCCGGCGGCGGAGACTGGTTGAGGGTGGGCGAGGCGCGGATCGGCCCCGGCTCCGCCACGGGAGCGATCGCGGGAGAGGCCGCCTGGGAACTCCGCTTCGAGAGCGGCGAGGCGCCGCTGCTTCACCTGCCGCGCACGTGGATGTACCGCGCCAGAGTGCCGCGCACGAAGCTGCTCTCGCCGCTGCCGGCCGCGCGCTTCGACGGCGCCCTCTCGCTCGACGGCCGCGAGCTCGCGGTCGAGGGCTGGCGCGGGATGGTCGGCCACAACTGGGGGAGCCAGCACGCCGAACGTTGGATCTGGCTCCACGGGCTGACCGAAGACGGTGATTGGCTCGACGCGGCTGTCGGCAAGGTCAGGCTCGGACCGCTGACGACGCCGTGGGTCGCCAACGGGGTGCTCAGCGTGGCCGGCGAGCGGCACGTGCTCGGCGGCCCGGGTCGCCGGGTCGAGGTGGACGAGTCCCCGGACAGCTGTGCCTTCAGCCTCCCCGGCAGGCATATGCGCGTGCGAGGTACCGTCTCGGCGCCCCGCGAGCGCTTCGTGGGTTGGGTGTACGCCGACCCTGACGGCGGCGAGCACCACACAATCAATTGCTCGATCGCTGACATGCGGCTGGTTGTCGAGCGGCCGGGAGAAGGCCGCGGCTGGGAGCTCGTCGTGGAGGGCGGGGCCGCGTATGAGCTCGGCATGCGGGAGCGTGACCACGGCATGGAGATCCAGCCCCATCCGGACGGATGAGGGCGTCCGCGGAGGTGGTCGTCGAGCGTCCGCTCCGGGTCGTGTGGACCTGGGCGGCCGACCCTCGCAACTGGGTGAATTGGCTCGAGGGGGTCCACGACGTGCGGATCGAGGGGCGGCTGCAGCAAGGCAGCCGTATCTCGAGCCGCTACGACTACGGCGGGCAGACGCACGAGTTCGTATACGAGGTGGTCGAGCGCGACGCGCCCCGGCGCCAGGTGGTCCGGGCGCTATCGGGGCCGTTCCCGTTCGAGTCCTCGCTCGAGCTCGGCGAACACACGCGCGGCACGCGTGTGCGCCAGACGGTCGACGCGGGTCCGGACAGCACCTTTACCCGCGTCCTGTTCGCCGTCGGCGGGCCGCTCCTGCGCCGTTCGATGCGATACCGCATGCGCATCCAGCTCGAGCGCCTGAAGGCGGCGATCGAGCTGACGGGAGTCCGCTAACGACTCACGGGCCGAGTCGCTCGATCGCCCAACCTCCTTGCGGGTCGCGATCGAAGCGAAAGCGGTCGTGCAGGCGGTTCGGGCGGTGCTGCCAGAACTCCCACGCCGTCGGGACGAGCCGGTAGCCACCCCAGTCCTCTCGCACCGGGACCTCGGCGCCCGCGTGCTCGCGCTCGAGATCGGCCACCCGCTGCTCCAGCCAGGTCCGGTCGGGGACGGGGCGGCTCTGCGGGGAGGCCAACGCGCTCAGCTGGCTGGGGCGCGAGCGCCGCCGCGCGTAGGCCACCGTCTCGGGGCGCTCGACCTGGACGACGTCGCCCTCGCTCCGCACCTGGCGGCCGAGCTCGGGCCAGTGGAAGAGAAGTGCGGCGCGCGGGTTCTCCGCCAGCTCGGCGGCCTTGCGGCTGCCGTAGTTCGTGAAGAACGCGAGCCCGCGCTCGTCGAACTCCTTGATCAGCACCATCCGCGCCGACGGGGAGCCGTCCGCCGTGGCGGTCGCCAGTGCCACCGCCTCCGGCTCGAACGCGCCGTGCGCGCGAGCCTCCTCGAACCAGCGGCCGAACAGGACCAACGGATCCGGATCAAGGTCGTCGCGGTCGAACGGGCGGTCCTGGATCCCCGTCATCGACCGGGAAGCTATCGGGGCGCCTGGTCAGATCCCGCCGCATGCGCGCGGGACCGTCACCGCCTGCCGCGCCTTCAGGCTCCCCTCACCCGGGCGACCCGCGATCTTGCAGAAGGCGTAGCGCCCCGAGTCGAAGTCGATCCGGACCCGGTAGGGGTGACCGATCCTGCCGGCCTCGCTCTGTGTGTAGGGCGCGACCTCGCCTCCCGTCGAACCGCCGAACTGCGCGGTCACCGCGAGGCAGGAGTAGACGCCGATCCGCCTCGACAGATCCCGCTCCGCGCCGATCCCGGAGGTCGTGCGCGGGAAGGGCTCGCATGCCACGCCGCGGATGGGGCCGGTCAGCTCACCGGCGGCCACACGTTTGCGGGCGTCCGTGCGGACCGAGACCGCGGCCGTCTCGACGATCCGCTCGCGTCCTGCCACGCTCTCGGGAGCCGGCTCCGCGGCGCCGAAGCGGGGCTGCTGCTGCTCCCGCAGACGCGCCTCGAGGGCGGCGCGCTGACGCTCGGCCCGTTGCTCCTCCGAACGCGCGCGCTCCTCCTTGGACTCTTGGATGCCGGGGCCGAGGGCGAGCACGAGGCCGATCACCACGAAGGGGAGGAGGGCGACCCCGACCTTGCCGGGACCCGGGAGGCGCCGCCAGATCCAGGCGGGCAGCTCGGCGAGCCCGGGCAGGGGCTCATAGCGGTCTCCGGGCGAGGACTTTGCGTGGGAGGACTTCGCGGAGGAGGACTTCGCGCTCACGGAGGGTAGGATACATGCATGACTCATGCATATGTGGGTGGCCCGGGCGACGCCGATCGCGGGCACGGCGGAGCGGGCGGTCGCGGGCGCGGCGGGGACGCCGGTCGCGGGCACGGCGGAGCGGGCGGTCGCGGTCACGGTGGGGACGCCGGTCGCGGGCGCGGCGGGGAGGCGGCGGCCGGGGGCGGCGACGACTCGGCGCGCGAGGCCAACCTCCTGGGCGCGCTCTCGCTGGCCGTCGCGGAGCGGAGCGATCGGGCGGTGGAGGCAGCGGCGGCGCACGGCGGCGCCGCGCCGGCGGCGCTGGCGGCGCTCGAGACGTTCCTCGACGGCTCCTCGCTCGACGTGATGCGCCGTCCGCTTGGGCTGAGCCATTCGGCCGCGGTCCGGTTGGCGGACCGGCTCGAGCGCGACGGCCTCGTGCGGCGCGAGCCGGGGGCGGACGCCCGGTCGGTGTCGATCCGGATCACCCGGGAGGGGAGCGGGCTCGCCGGGCGCATCCGCGCCGAGCGCGAGCGGGCGCTCGAGTCGGTGCTGGCGCCGCTCACGCGGGCCGAGCGGGCCGAGCTCGCGCGCCTGCACGAGAAGCTCCTCGGCGGGCTCACGGGCGGCAGGGCGGACGCGCGCCACATCTGCAGGCTCTGCGACGCGCACGCCTGCGGGCACGAGGAGGGGCGCTGCCCGGTCACGCGCGCGGCCGACCGCGCGGAGAGCGCCGCGGCCTGAAGGACGCCGCGGCCGCCGATCGGCGATCCTTCGGGGCGACCCGACCGAGGAGAACGTCACATGCCCAAGAGAACCGCGAGCGCACGCTGGGACGGCTCTCTCACCGAGGGGCGCGGCACGATGCGGATGGCGAGCGGAGCGTACGAGGGGCCGTACTCGTTCCAGTCCCGCTTCGAGGAGGGCGACGGCACGAATCCCGAGGAGCTGATCGCCGCGGCCCACGCCGGCTGCTTCTCGATGGCTCTGTCGGCGGGCCTGGGGCAAGCGGGCCACAGCCCCGAGAGCGTCGAAACGGAGGCCGTCGTGCATCTCGACAAAGCCGGCGAGGGGTTCGCGATCACCCGGATCGAGCTGCGGACCCGCGCCAGCGTTCCGGGCCTGTCGAACGAGGAGTTCCAGGAGAGCGCCGAGGCGGCAAAGCAGGGCTGCCCTGTCTCGAAGGCGCTCGGCGGGGTCGACTCGATCGAGCTCGACGCGCAGCTCGTCTAAGCGGCGCCGCTCACGCCGCGGTGGCTCGCGGCGCCCGGCGTTCGACCTCGGCGCGCACCAGCGGTGCGACCCGGGTGCCGAACAGCTCCATCGAGCGCAGCACGTCCGCGTGTGAGACGGCGCTGACGCTCATCTGGCCGATGTAGCGGCTGTTGCCGAAGAGCTCGTTCTCCAGCAGGATCATCTCCGCGACCTGCTCCGGCGTGCCGACCGCCAGCGCCCCGCGGGGCGAGCGCAGGCCCTCGTACTCGCGCCGCCCTGAGGGCGGCCAGCCGCGCTCGCGGCCGATGCGGTTCATCATCTGCAGGTAGGGAGCGGCGAAGGCCGAGTCTGCCTCGGCCAGGGTCTCGCCGACGAACGCGTGGGTGTTGATGGCCACGGGGAGCGCGTCCGCGTCATGGCCGGCGCGCCGCGCGGACTCGCGGTAGAGCTCGATCAGCGGCACGAAGCGGTCAACGGTGCCGCCGATGATCGCCACCGTGAGCGGCAGCCCCAGCGTCCCGGCGCGCACGACCGAACCCGGCGAGCCTCCGACGGCCACCCAGACGGGCAGGGGATCCTGAACCGGTCGGGGCCAGACCACGGCCTCCTCGAGAGACGCCCGGTGCCTGCCGGACCAGGTCACACGCGGGCTCTCGCGGATCCGCATCAGGAGATCGAGCTTCTCGGCGTACAGCTCGTCGTAGTCGTCGAGGTCGTAGCCGAAGAGCGGGAACGACTCGATGAATGAGCCCCGTCCGGCCATGATCTCGGCGCGGCCGCCCGAAAGAAGGTCAACCTCCGCGAACTCCTGGAACACGCGCACCGGATCGTCCGAGCTCAGCACGGTCACGGCGCTCGACAACCTGATGCGCTCGGTGCGCAGCGCGAGGGCGGCCAGCACGACGGCCGGCGCCGACACGAGGAAATCCGGCCTGTGATGCTCGCCGACGGCGAAGACGTCGAGCCCGAGCTGGTCGGCGAGCTCGGCTTCCTCGACGAGCTGGCGCATCCGCTCCTGCGGCGAGACGCCCGAGGCCAGGTCGGCAAACGTCGCAACTCCAAGTTCCATGCGGGTCACAGTAGCAGGTGCTTGCACATGCAACCAGATCGGGACCGGGAGGCCGGGACCGTGAGGCCTGGAGCGAATCGTGGGCACGCAGCCCGCCGCGCCAGGGTTTGCGGGAGGCGCCCGTATGGGCATCAGGAGATATTCGTCCGCGCCGCCTTCCGCCGAGCTGGGCGGCGGCGGGCGATCGGCAAACCAACGGAAGGAGGAGCGCGGTGGGATCGCAGACATTGAGCGCCGAGGATGTGTTGAAGCGCGAGATCGAGCGCTTCGACGCCCGCGCCGAGCGAGCCCGGAAAGAGCTCGCCGAGGCGACCGACCAGGCCGACCGGCTCAAGCGCGCGCTCGCCGCGCTGTCGAACGGAGTTCCTGAGCAGTCGCGTAAGGACTGACTGACTTAGGCCGGCTTCTCAGAAGGGCTCGCGAGAACATTGCGGGCGACCGCGGGCGCGCTCGCGGCGTTCGGGGGCGGCCGCGGCGAGTTCGCGGCAGGTTTACGTAATCCCGGTTATCGAGCGTTGGGACGGCATCTCGCGCCCGCGGCCGAAGCCTCTTGCGGGCTGCCCGCCCCGATCGTCGGCGCGGAACTCGGCGCCCATCACGCTCGCGGGTGCCGGCGGCCGGGCGATCGTGTCCGCGAACACGAGTGCCACCGACAGTGACCGGACCTGGATGGAGTCAGCCCTCCGGCAGCGGAGCGTCCAGGAACGTCTGCACCACGTCGAGGACCAGCGCCGTACGGGCCAGGCCAAAGAAGTGGGTGGTGCCCGGGAACACGGCGAGCTGGGACGACGGGACCCCAAGGAAGTCGCCGTTGACGTCACCCCCACGCAACTGCAGGAAGCGCACCGCGTGGTCGAGATGGACGGCGTCGCAGTCCCCGATCGTGATGAGGGTCGGCGCGGCGATTCCCTGGATGTCGGCGTCCGACCAGCCGGCGAAGCCGTGGTCGAACGTGCCGAGCTTGTCAAGCAGGTCCTGCAGCCGGTCGGGATGCGGGGACTTCGCCTGGTATTCCTGCTCCATCGGGGTGCCCGCGATCATGTCGACGGTCATCGCCCCGACCGCCTCGCGGTTCTCCGGACGGTCCCCGTCAGGGTGAAAGGACACCGACGAGACGATCAGCTTGCGGACCAGTTCGGGGTGGTGGATCGCCAGGTGTAGCGCGACGCCGCCGCCGACGCTGAACCCGAAGACGTCTGCCTGCGCCACCCGCAGATGCTCCAGCAGGCCGACAACGTCGGAGGCCAGGCCGGCGCTTGTGAGCGGTCGGTCGATGTCGTTGGTGCGGCCGTGCCCCTGGAAGTCGGCGGCGATCACCTTGCGGCTCGCGGCCAGGCTCGGCAGGAGCTCGCCGAACTGCAGGTCGACGTTGAACAGGCCGCCGTGCAGCAGCAACAACGGAGTGCCGCCGGAGCCGTGGACCTCGTAGTACATCTGTAGGCCGTTGACGGGTGCATACCCCGTCTCCGGCGCGGGTCCGGACTCGGGCGCTCGGCCGATGGGGTCGATCATCGAGGCTCTCCTTGGTCTGCCAGGCGAGGCTTGCAGCCGCGTCAGCCTACTCGCCCCCCACCGGGTGCGCCGGGCGACCAGGACGCCCTCCGATTGTCGAGCGCAATGGCACGAACGCGCCCAACTTCGGCCCCGGACCCCGGCTCGTGAACCGATCGTGCCGCTCGTCACGAATAAGGTGCAGGATGCTCAGGTTCGCCGACGGACCACGCCTTGCGAGGCGCTCGGCGATTGCGCTCGCCGCGGCGCTCGTCGCCGCCGCCGTGCTGTGCGTGCCGGCGTCCGCCGGCACCCAGGACGGGTCTCGTCGCTTCGACGCGAGCACGTGGCTGGTTCCTGACGCCACAGTCGGCGCGCCCGCCGCGCGCGATGATCACCGCAACGCCGACGCTCCCGCCGACCTCGGGCGCTGGGAAGGCCGCCGCGGTGTTACGTCGTGGGTCGACGTGCTGCTGACCGCGGTCAGCGGCGACCGCGTGAACCCGCCGCGCGCGTCGCGCGCGCTCGCCCTCACGAGCGTCGCGATCAACGACGCGCTCGCCCTGGCCGACCGCGGCAGGCGCCGGGAGCGCGGACGTCCGGCGTCATGCCGGCGGCGGTTGCTGCGGGGCGTCGCCCGCTGCATCGCGGATCGCCGGCTGCCCACGACGGCGGTCGCCGCCGGCGCCGCCGCCGTGGTGCTTCGGGAGCTGCTTCCCAATCGCGCCGGCGAGCTCGACCGCCTCGAGCAAGAGGCGCTCCGCTCGCTGCTGCTCGCGGGCACCGCCCGTCCGTCGCAGGTCCGCGCCGCGCTCGCCCTCGGCCGGGCGGTCGGGGAGCTCGCGGTCAGGCGCGCTCGCAACGACCGGTCGGACACCCAGGGTCCCGTCGTCCCGCCGCCGGGCGACGCGACGTGGGTCCCGACGCCGCCTGCCTTCGCGCCGCCGCTCGAGCCCTTCGCCGGCACATGGCGGCTTTGGAACCTGCGCAGCGGGGACGAGCTGCGGCCCCCGGCGCCACCGCGCTACCTCGGCCGGGTCCACCGCGCCGCGATCCAGGAGGTCTACGACGTCGCGCGCACGCTCACCGAGCGCCAACGCGAGATCGCCCTGTTCTGGGACGACGGCGCCGGAAGCGAGACGCCCCCCGGGCATTGGAACCGAATCGCGCTGGAGCTCGTCGAGCGGGCTCGCCTGAGCCCGCGGCAGGCGGCGTTCGCGCTCGCAGTGCTGAACACGACTCAGGCCGACGCCTTCATCGCCTGCTGGAACGCCAAGTTCACGTATTGGACCAAGCGGCCGGTCACGCTCATCCGCGCGCTGCTCGACCCCGGCTACCTGTCGCTGATCCCAACGCCGCCGTTCCCCGCCTATCCATCCGGCCACTCGACGACCTCGGGCGCGGCCGCGACCGTGCTCGGCGCGCTTTTCCCCAATTCGGCGAGGCAGCTCGTCGCCATGGCCGACGAGGCCGCGATCTCACGGCTCTACGGCGGCATCCACTACCGCTTCGACAACGATGCCGGCCTGGACCTCGGACGGCGGATCGGCGCGCTGACCCTGAAACGGCTCTACCGCTGAGCTCGGGCCGCTGAAGCGTCGCTAAGAAGCCCCTCGAGCCGCCGGCGCAGTTTCTCCACGTCCGGCCGGCGTCCCGTGAAGAGCTCGCATCCACACCACGTGTCGAGGCGCGCGCGGCGGATCAGCTCGGCCATGAAGGCGTCGCAGGTCACGAGCCGGCAGCGTGGGAGCGCGCGGGACAGCGCCACCACGTCGAGGTCGTCGCTCGCCAGCGGGGCCCGGTCCGGATAGTCCCGTTCGAGCATCGCCCGCAGGGAGCGGGCGCAGCGGCGCTCCGCCCTGCCACCGTCGTCCGGCAGGCGCAGGCCGCCCGAGAGCTCGCCCAGCAGTTCGAGCAGCCCCAGGTCGGGCCGGGCCCGGGACTCGATCAGGTGGACCTCGGACTCCGGCACCTGCACGGCGCCGGCGGCGACCGCCTCGCGCAGCACCGGCTCGAGCTCGCGAAAGCCCGGCTTGCGCTTGGCAATGCCGGACAGATAGTTCTGGTCCAGGTAGAGGAAGACCGCCGCATGATGCTGTATCTGCCGCCCCGGCGGGCATACTCCACGGCATGGCGGAATCCGATACGACGGACTCACACGCACAGCCGGCACCAAGTCGCTTCGAGCGGAGCGCGGCTGATCGCATCCGGGAGTATGAGTTCCCGCTCGCGGTGCGGGGGTATGACCGCCAGGCAGTCGACGACTTCGTCGACCAGGTGGTCGAGCTCGTCAGCGAGCTCGAGGGCCGGCAGACGAGGGAGTCGGTCGTCCAGCGGGCGCTCAACGAGGTCGGCGAGGAGACGGCCGGCATCCTGCAGCGGGCCCACGAGACGGCAGACGAGATCGCGGCGCGTTCGCGGGCGCAGGCCGAGGGCCGTCTCCAGCGTGCCGAGCGGGAGGCGGAGATTGTCCGCCGCCAGGCCGACGAGTACTCGGAGCAGGTGGTCGTCGACACGCGGCTGCTCTGGGAAGAGCGGCAGCGCCTCCTTGACGACCTGCGCCAGCTTGCCGACGAGGTGCTCGCGACGGCGGACGACGCCGCCGAGCGGGTCAGCCTTCCAGAGCAGCTCGGGCCCGCCGAAGAGCCGGTTCCGGATGAGCTCACCGAGCAGGCGACGACCGAGGTGGAGCTCGACGTGCTGCCGGGCGGGGCCGGGATGGAAGAGCCCCAGCCGACCCAGGCCTTCGAGCAGGTTCCCGGCCCGCCCGATGAGACCTTGCCCGTGGACCCGGCGGAGCCCGAGGAGCCGGCGCTGCCCGAGGAGCCCGAGGAGCCCGAGATCACCAAGGCCGAGCCTCAGCGGCCCCCACGGGCCGGCAACGACGAGTAGCCCGCGCTCAGCCGCCTACAGGGGCAGCTTGCCGCGTCCGCGACGTCCGGTCTCGGCGCTCTTGTTGGTCGCCCGGCGCGACATCCCGAACGACTTCGAAAACAGGCGCCCGATCGGCCCAGGAGCCCTGCTCCCCGCGCTCTGACCCACCCCCAGAGTGCGGTCGACGCCGCGCTGTGGATGGCGTGAGAGGCGGGGCAGCAGGAAGGCCAGCACCAGCAGCACGACGCACACGCCTATGATGATCGCGATCGTCATGGCGGCACTGTTACCCCGAGTGACGCCTCGGGCAAACCGGTCTGCCAGACTCCTCGCCGGTGGCCAAGCAGAAGCAGATCAAGATGCAGATGCAAGTGGGGGCGCTGGCCGCGATCCCCCAGCTCGAGTCGCGCACCGACGAGCAGCTCCAGAGCGAGTCGAAGCATCGCGTGGCCGCCAAGGCCATCCTCGGCGCCCGGGCGGCGGAGCGCTACGACGTCAAGGCGGCCCGCGCTTACTTCAACGAGGCGCTCGCCGGGGCCCATCCGCAGGAGCGGCCGGCTCTGCGCCAGATGATGAAAGCCTCGATGGCGCTCGCCGAGCGCCGGCCGGACGAGCTCAAGGACGCCATGGAGAAGCTCGGGCAGGACGCACCCTCGGGCCGCCAGCTCTTCCTGCTGCGGATGATGGGTCTGCTGATCCCGCCGCAGAGCGCCGGCATCGTCGCCCGCATTCGAGGCATCCTGCTGCTGATCCTGCTCGTGATCGTCCTGCTCGCGATCGGCTTCGGCCTCGTCAAGCTGATCGCCCTGCCGTTCGGCGGCATCGGTACCGGCAGCGCGGTCTTCTTCGGCTTCCTGCTGGTGGTGATCGCCATCGCAGTGCTCGTCCTGTTCGGACGGCGAAGACAGGCGAGAGCGAGGGCCGCGCGCGGAGTCAGTTGAGCGCGGCCGACAGGCGCCGCCGGTGCTCCCGCGCCAGCGGGTGCTCGGGCCCCAGCTCGGTGAATATCGCGACCATCACGCGCCGCAGCAGGTCGCGGCGCTCCGGGTCGTTCCTCTCTTCCGAAAGGGCCGCCTGAAGCCGTTCGAGCGCCGCGCCGGGATCGCCCGCGTCCCAGGCCTCGAAGGCCGGCACGAGCTCGGGGTCTGAAGCGAGCCGGGCACGCGCGGCGAGGCCCTCGGCGAGAAAGTCGCCGTGCAGCTCCTCGAGTACGCGCACGGCCTCGTCCGTCTCGCCCCTCGCGAGCAGGAGCCTGCCGAGCGAGCGGCGCGCGGTGGGGTGATTCGGGTCGAGCTCGAGCGCCCGCTGGAGTGACTGCTCGTCGCCGTTCGCGGCCAGCTCGTCGGCCTCGGAGGGCACGAGGGCGTCGAAGAAGCGCTCGACCTCGGCCGGCGGCAGGGCCCCCGTGAACTCGGAGGCGAGGCGGCCGTCGCGGAACGCCTTGACCGCCGGGATGCCCTGGATTCGGAACATCGCCTGGAGGCGCTGGTTGCGGTCGACGTCCACCTTGGCGAGCTCGACCTTGCCGGCGCGCGCCGCCGTCGCTCGCTCGAGCACCGGCGTGAGCTGCTTGCAGGGTCCGCACCAATCGGCCCAAAAGTCGACGACCACCGGCAGCTCGCGCGAGCGCTCGAGCACGCGCTGCTCAAAGTCGGCCTCGTCGACGTCGTAGACGCTGGGTGCTGGATCAGGAGACATAGAGCCTCGCTTTCTCTATCACGACGGGTTGGAGCGGAGTCCCGGCGCCGCCGCTCGCAGGGTCGCCGAGCTCGCCGATCGCGAGTGCCACGTCAATCCCCTTCACGACCTTGCCGAGCAGCGCGTAGTCGGGCGGCAGCCCGGCATCGGGGGCCGTGACGATGTAGAACTGGCTGCCGGAGGTCCCCGCCGGCTCGACGGCCGTCTTCGCCATCGCGACGACGCCCTCCGTATACACGGTTCCCGCGGGCGGCTTGTCACGGACCGAGTAGCCCGGGCCGCCGGTGCCGGTGCCCGTGGGGTCGCCGCCCTGGATCACGAAGCCGGGGACGATCCTGTGGAAGACGGTGCCGTCGTAGAACCCCGCCCGTGTGAGCGACGCGAACGACGCTGCGCTGTTGGGCGAGCTCTTCTGGTCGAGACGGATCGTGATGTTCCCGCAGCTCGTCTCGAGCACGACCCGATATGTCTTCGCGGAGTCGAGCTTGGCGGACGGCTTCTTCGCGCCCCCGTCGGGCTTTGGCTGCGGCTGCTCGACCTCGCGACAGCCCTGCCGCGGCTGCTCCTCCCGCTGTTTGGGCTGCGCCGCCGCCTCCCCGCCTCCACCGGCATCACCGTCCTCGTCGTCGTCTCCGCCGCAAGAGACGGCTACGAGCGCCGCGAGGCAGAGGGAGAGGGCCAGCAGGCGGGTCACGGAGCCCTAGGCTAGCGACGTGCCCCTCTCCCCCCTGGCCGTTGGCTACGACCAATTCATCCTCGATCTGGACGGTTGTGTGTGGATCGGCGACGTGCCCACGCCGGGCGCGCTCGAGGCGCTCGAGGAGCTCCGCAGCGCCGGCAAGCGGGTCGCCTTCGCGACGAACGACCCGCGCAGCGCGACCGAGGACTACGTCGCACGGCTGTGGAAGATCGGCATCAAAGCGTCGCTGCGCGACGTGGTGACAGTGGGCGGCGCCCTACAGCATCTGCTCGCCGAGACGCGCAGCGGGCGGACCGTGTTCGTGATCGGCAGCGCCTCGCTGCGCAAGCACGTTGCCGACGCCGGCTGCAGGCTCCTGAACGGCACCGACCTCGCCTCGCGCGCCGAGGTTGTGGTGGTCGGCGGCACGGAGGAGCTCGTCTACGACGACCTGCGCTACGCGGCGCTCGCGGTGCGGCGCGGGGCTGATTTCCTCGCAACGGCGCGCGACCCCACCTATCCGCAGCCGGACGGCCTCTGGCCCGGCACGGGCGCGATCCTCGCGGCGGTCGAGGTCGCGAGCGGCAGGAAGGCCGAGATCGTCGGCAAGCCCGAGCCACAGCTGTTGCTGACCGCAATCGACCGCCTGGGCGAGGGCCGCACGCTCGTGGTGGGCGACCGGATCGATACCGACCTCGGCGCGGCGGCGGCGGCAGGCCTCGACGCCGCCCTGGTGCTGACGGGCGGCGCGGACCGCGCCGAGCTGCACGGGGTCGAGCCGGCGCCCGTCGCCGTGGGCGACACGCTGGCGTCACTGCTCGTGGGCGAGGAGCCCGCCTGAGCCTCCGATCACGGCGCTGCGTGCAGCATGGCGTCCACCTCCTCCGGGTCGATGCCGACGAGCGCGCAGGCGGCGGGCGTTACCGTCAGGCCCGCGCGCGAGGCCTTTGCGAGCGCCGCGGCCACGGACAGGCCGCGCAGCTCGTGCAGGTGCGCGGCGCACACGGCGGCGACGAAGTCGGTCCAGCGGTTTCCGTGCACGGCAACCGCTCCGGGCCGCTTGGTCTCGACGCGCAGCAGCCCGACCAGCTCGTCGAGCGCGGCCACGCCCTCGTCGGCCGACTCCACCGGCACGTGGTGCCACTCGAGCCCCGCGGCGTCATAGGCGGCCAGGTTGTGACGCGTGGGGCTCGTCGACACGAGCAGGCGCACGCGCCGCGCCTTCAGGTAGGCGATCTCCGCGTCGCGGCGCTCGGGCCGGTGGCTGCGCCCGCCACCTCCCGGGCGTTCGAGGCCGCAGAGCTTCCGCGGCCGCGCCCACCAGATCCGTTTCGGCTCCTGCGCGATGTCGTCCATGCCCTCATAAGGGGCCGCGGGACCAAACTCGCCCCGGCGCGAGCAATTTCGCCCCGGTAACCTCATCACGGTCATGTGCCGAGTGTTCGGCTGTGTCGCAGCGGAGCCGGTGTCGATCCGGCACGAGCTTCTCGAGGCGGAGCACCCGCTCATACGTCAGTCCGAGGAGCACGATTCCGGATGGGGCATGGCCGTATACGAGCACTCGGACGGTCGCGAGCCGAAGCTCCGGCGCTTCCCCGAGGCGGCCTACGCCGATGGGGACTTCCTCGCGGCGACCGCGATGCGCGGCCGCATCTTCAACGTCCACGTGCGTCGGGCGACCATGGGCGACCTCAGCGCAGCGAACACCCATCCCTTCTGCCTCGGTAGCTACACGCTCGGCCACAACGGCACCATCATCAACTACCCGCGCCTGCTCGAGCCGGGCATGCGCCGCCCCGAGGGCGAGACGGACTCGGAACATCTCTTCAACCTCCTGATGGACAGCTACGACCCGGCAGCGCCCGCGGAGAGCCTGCGCCGGGCGATCGGGCGCACGGTCGAGTGCTCGTCGTTTTCCGGGCTGAACGTCCTGTTCTCGGACGGCGAGCGGCTGTTCGCCTACCGGCTCGGCCTGTTCGAGCTCCACTGGCTCGCCCGGCCGGGACAGCTGCTCGTGTCCTCGGAGGTCGTGACCGACGAGCCCTGGCACAGCGTGCAGCAGGACGTGCTGCTCACGCTCGACCCCGACGACCTCGAGGAACCGCATGCCGAGCGCCTGCTCGGCGAGGAGCTCGTCGCCCGCGCCGTTGTCCGCAAGGTCGACCATGCCCCGCACCTGCGCGGGGCGGAGCGCGGCGCGGTGGCGGCGGCGCGGGCGCGAACGGCCGAACGGGCGGCGGCGGCCGCCGAGTGAGCAGGCGCTTCGCGCTGCTGGTCAACCCGGCCTCTGCCGGCGGGAAGGCGCTCGACGTGCTGCCCGCGGTGCACGCGAGCCTGGACGCCCTCGGCGCCCCGCACCGGACCGTGTTCACCCGCAACATCGAGCACGCCGGCGAGGAGGCAGCCCGTGCGGCGGAAGACGGCGAGACGGTCGCTGCCGTCGGCGGGGACGGCCTGCTGCGGCCGCTCGCCGGCGCGCTCAAGCGCACGACGTCGGCCGTCGCTCTCATACCGAGCGGCCGCGGCAACGACTTCGCGCGCGTGCTGGGCGTCCCTTCGGACCCGGCCGAGGCGGCCCGCGTCGCCGTGCAGGGAGAGGAGCGCCTGGTCGACGTGGCCAGTGTCGACGGCACTCCCTACATGGGGATCGCGAGCTTCGGTTTCGACTCGGACGCCAACCGCATCGCCAACAACGCGAAGTTGATCAAGGGTGACGCGGTTTACCTGTACGCCGCCCTGCGCGCCCTCGCGGCCTGGAGACCGGCGGGCTTCACCGTCACCGTCGACGGCGTACGCCACGAGGCGACCGGATACTCGGTCGTGGTGGGCAACTCGAAGGCCTACGGCGGCGGCATGTACGTGCTTCCCCAGGCCGAGCTGGACGACGGCAAGCTGGATGTGGGGATCTCCAAGCACACCTCCAAGCTCGCCTTCCTGCGCGACCTGCCGAAGTTCTTCAAGGGCACGCACCTGAGCTCGCCACATGTCGCCGTCCTCCGCGGAGAGGTGATCGAGGTCGCCAGCAACCGCCCCTTCGTCATCTACGCCGACGGCGACCCGATCGCCGCGACGCCCGCGACAATGCGCGTGGAGCAGCGCTGTCTGCGCGTGATCGCGCCGTCCTGATGTTCCGCATCGCGCGCAACATCGCCCGCCTCGTGCGGGCCGCGAGCCGGCGTCTCGGGCGTAGCGGCGGCACCACCGCGCCGGGGCGCCTGCTGCTCCGCCTCTCCCCGGGTGCGCTGGCGCGCATGGCGGATGAGCTCGACGAGGGCTCCATGCTCGTCTCGGCCACCAACGGGAAGACCACCACCGCGGCGATGATCGCCGCCGGGCTCGACCGGTCCGGCCGCGAGGTCGTGCACAACCGGGCCGGCTCGAACATGGCCTGGGGTGTGGCCACCGCGCTGCTCGACGCCGGCCGCCGGCCGCGCCAGCTCGGGCTGTTCGAGGTCGACGAGGCTTGGCTCGGCGGGGTCGCCCGCGCGGTCGAGCCGCGGCTCGTCCTGCTCGCCAACCTCTTCCGCGACCAGCTTGACCGCTACGGCGAGCTCGAGCTGCTCGCGGACCGTTGGGCCGAGACCGTCGCCGAACTCGACGGCCGCGCCCGCTTTGTCCTGAACGCGGACGATCCGCTGGTGGCCGACCTCGGCCGCGGCCGCGAGCGCGTGACCTACTTCGGGCTGGCGGACGATTCCCAGGCGCTGCCCGAAATGCAGCACGCGGCGGACTCGAAGCACTGCCGCAACTGCGGCCATCCGTACGCCTACGAGGCGATCTACCTCGGGCATCTCGGCCGCTACCGCTGCCCCAACTGCGGGCGCACCCGCCCCGAGCTCGACGTCGCGGCCACCGGGGTGCAGCTCGAGGGCATGAGCGGCTCGCGCGTCGAGCTCGAGACGCCCCAAGGGAGCCTCCAGATGCGCCTCCCCCTTCCCGGCCTCTACAACGTCTACAACGCGGTGGCCGCGGCAGCCACGCTGCTCGAGCTGGGCGTGCCGCTCGCAACGGTGGGCGAGGCGCTCGAGGGCTTCGGCGGCGCCTTCGGGCGCGTCGAGACGATCCCAATCTCGGGCCGGGAGGTGTCGATCCTCCTCATCAAGAACCCGGCCGGCGCGAATGAGGTGCTGCGCACGCTGACGCTCGAGGAGGACGAGCTCGACCTCTGGCTCGCCCTCAACGACGGGATCGCCGACGGGCGCGACATCTCCTGGATCTGGGATGCCGACTTCGAGGTGCTGGCCGGCCGCGTGCGCCGCGCGACGTGCTCGGGCACGCGGGCGGAGGAGATGGCGCTGCGGCTGAAGTACGCGGGCATCGACTCCGAGCTGGCCGTGGACCGTGACCTCGGCAGCTCGCTCGACGGAGCGCTGGCCGCCGCGGCCGGAGAGCGCGTGTTCGCGCTCCCCACCTATACGGCGCTGCTCGAGCTCCGCGACCTGCTCGCCCGGCGCGGGCTCGCCAAGCGGTGGTCGGAGTGATCGCCAGGGCGGTCATCTGGCACGACGTCGAGAACGGCTCCTACGCGGCCGACCTGGCGCTGTGGCGCGAGCTCGCCGCCACCGTCGCCGGACCGATCCTCGACCTCGGCGCCGGCACCGGGCGGGTGGCCCGCGACCTGGGCGCTGCCGGCCACTCGGTGCACGCGCTCGACTCGGATCCCGAGCTGCTCGCGAGCCTCCGCGAGCGCGCGCCCGGAATCTCCACCTTCGCGGCGGACGCCCGCACTTTCGCCGTCGACGAGCGCTACGAGCTGATCCTGGCGCCGATGCAACTCGTCCAGATCCTGGGCGGGGCCCCTGAGCGGCGTGCCATGCTGACGCGCGTGCATAGCCACCTGTCTCCCGGCGGTCGCTTCGCAGCCGCGCTCACCGACCCCTACGAGGCGCTCGCCGAGGACGACCGCTCGCCTCCATATCCGGACGTGATCGAGCGGGCCGGCTGGGTGTTCTCGAGTCAGCCGGTGTGGGTCCGCGAGGAGGGAAGCCGCGTGGTCGTCGAGCGCCGCCGCCAGGCGGTGGCGCCGGACGGGACGCTCGAGGAGGAGATCGCGCCGTTCGCGCTCGATCTCGTGACGCCGGGCGAGTTCGAGCGCGAGGCGCGGGCGTCGGGGCTCGTCCCGGTGGCCCGGCACACGATCCCTGAGACCCACGATCACATCGGCAGTGTGGTGGTCGAGTGCCGGCGCTGAGGGTCTGCTCGCTTTATCCCGACCTCATGAACATCTACGCGGACCGCGGCAACATTGCAGTGCTGCGGGCGCGCTGCGAATGGCGCGGACTCGGCTTCGAGCACGCGGCCGCGGGGACGGGCGAGCGGCTCGACCCGGATGGCCATGACCTCTTCTACATCGGCGGCGGCCAAGACCGCGACCAGGTCGCGATCGCGCCCGACATGGCGGCGACAAAGCGCGCCGGGCTGCACGAGGCGGCCGGGCGCGGCGCGGTCGTGCTGGCGGTCTGCGGCGGCTACCAGCTCCTCGGGCACTCCTACGAGCTCGGTGGCCGGGAGCTTCCCGGAGTGGGACTGGTCGACCTGCGGACGGTGCGCGAGCCCGGGCCGCGGCTGATCGGCAACTGCGCCATCGAGGCGGACCTCGGCGGCGGGCCGCGCGTGATCGCCGGCTTCGAGAACCACGGCGGCCGCACCTACCTGGGCCCCAGCGAGCGGCCGCTCGGACGCGTGCTCAAGGGGCACGGCAACAACGGCCGCGACGGCTTCGAGGGAGTCCATTCGCGCAACGTGATCGGCACCTACCTGCACGGGCCGCTGTTGCCGAAGAACGTCTGGCTCGCCGACCGGCTGATCGAGCTCGCGCTCGGGATCGAGCTCGAGCCGTTGCCGGGCGACGCGCTCGAGGGCGCAGCTCACGCCTCGGCGCGCCGCGCTGCCGGCATCGCCGCCTAGCTCGCCGCTCCAGCCGACCGGCCAGGTAGGTTCGTGTGCGATGAACCTTTCCGAGTATCAGCGCCGCTCCCGCGCGACGGCGGTCTACCCCGACGCCGGCTCGAACCTGACCTATCCCGCCCTCGGCCTGTGCGGCGAGGCGGGTGAGGCGGCCGAGAAGGTCAAGAAGGCGATCCGCGACGACGGCGGCATCCTCACCGAGAAGCGCCGTGAGGCCCTGGCCGCCGAGCTCGGCGACGTGCTCTGGTACGTCGCGCAGCTCGCGACCGAGGCGGGGCTCGACCTCGACGAGCTGGCCGAGAGCAACCTCGAGAAGCTGCTCTCTCGCCGCGAGCGGGCGGTCCTGCAGGGCAGCGGGGACTTCCGCTAGCCGCGCGAGTTGCCGTCCGGCTCGAAGCGCTCGAATCGGGGCGCGACGGCGGCGGGCACGCGGGCGCGGATCCAGACCCCCTCCGCGGTGTCCTCGCGCTCGAGCTCGCCGGCGAGGTCGTGCAGCTCCGAGAGGCTCGTGCCCTCGTCGTAGGGGACGAGCAGCTCCATCGGCCTCAGCGAGGCGAGGAAGCGCGCCTCGACCGCCTCGCTCAGCTCGGCGAGGCCCTCCCCCGTCACCGCCGAGACCTGGACAGCCTGGGGGAACCGGAAGCTCAGTTCGCGGCGGCGCTCCTCGTCGAGCACGTCGATCTTGTTGAGCGCCAGCAGCCGCGGACGCTCCCCGGCGCCGATCTCGGCGAGCACCTCGTCGACCGCGGCCAGCATCCCGTGCAGCTCATCCTCCGCCACCGAGGCGTCCGCCACGTGCACGATCAGGTCCGCCCCGAGCGCCTCCTCGAGCGTGGCCGAGAACGCGTCCACCAGGGCGTGCGGCAGCTTGCGGATGAAGCCGACCGTATCGGTGAGCAGGTAGGTGCGGCCGCTGATCTCGAACGAGCGGGTGGTGGGATCGAGCGTTTCGAAGAGACGCTCCTTGACGCTTACATCCGCCCCGGTGAGGGCGTTGAGCAGCGTCGACTTGCCGGCGTTGGTGTAGCCGGCCAGCGCAACCGTTGGGAGGCGGGCGCGCTCGCGCTCGGCGCGCATCGTCGAGCGCGTGCCCTTGGTGTGCTTCAGCCGGCGCTTGAGCGCCGCGATGCGGTCGCGCGCCAGGCGGCGGTCGGTCTCGATCTGCGTCTCGCCCGGGCCTCTCGTGCCGATGCCGCCGTCGATGCGGCCGGCGCCGAGGCGCTCGAGGTGTGTCCACAGCCCGCGCATGCGCGCGAGGTTGTACTCGAGCTGCGCCAGCTCGACCTGCAGCTTGCCCTCGGCCGAGTGCGCGTGGTCGGCGAAGATGTCGAGGATGATCGCGGTGCGGTCGATCACCGGCACGCCGAGGGTCTCCTCGAGGTTGCGCTCCTGGCGCGGCAGCAGCTCGTCGTCGCAGGCCACGAGATTGGCGTCCGCGTCCTTGATCGCCGCCTTGAGCTCCTCGAGCTTGCCGCGGCCGAAGTAGCGGTCGGGATCCGGCTGGTCGCGACGCTGGACAAGCTCGCCCGTGACCGCCACCCCGGCGGTGCGCAAGAGCTCGTGCAGCTCGGACAGGTCCGGCTCCGCCGGGCTGACCCCGATGCAGAGCGCCCGCTGGCGCGCGCGCGGATTGCGGATGCCCTCTCCGTAGCGGGTTTCCGCCTTGCGACCGTTGCGGCTCTTCTCCATCTCCGGCAAGTCTAGGGTGCGTTTTCCTCGGTCACCGGGGGGAGTTGGAGCCGCTCGACCGGCGGCATCACGCCACGCGTCTCGAACTGCTCCGGTATAGAGCTGCCCGGGAGCACCACGACGGCCTCGTCCGGATCACCCAGCCAGGAGGCGTGGGCGACCGCATAGCGATGGGCCGCAAGCGCGCAGGCGGCGGCATCGAGCTCCTCGGCGCGCCGGTGCCAGAGATCGCCGCCCTCGTCAACCACGTGATCGCCGCTGAGCTCGTCGATGCGGAGCTGCATGCCGAAGGGGTGCCGCTTGGCGGGCAGGCGGCGGCCCTGGAGCGCGCAGAAGACGGCGTCCGCATTCGTCTCGAAGAGCGGGAAGTCGTGATAGGCGCCCTCCCCGACCGCGCCGTCGTGGGCGTCGGCGCCGTTCCGGGGTGTGAAGCGCGGCAGGTCGCGAAGCAGGTCCGCGAGCTTGCTCGCCTCGGAGTCGGGCGGCTGGGGGCCCACGCCCAGGCGCCGCAAGAGCTCGTCGCAGTTGCGCGCCGGCCTGCCCTGACGCGGCTCGGCGAGCGGCGCGCCCAGCGCCACCACGACCTCACCGAGCGCACGCAGCTCGGCGGCCACCTGGGCCGCGGAGCCGGGCTCGAAGAAGATGGCGCTGAGCCGGATCGGAGGCTCCGGGGCCCGAACCTCCTCGAGCATCGCGAGCTGGAGCCGGCCTCGCATCGGTACGGCGCCGCAGTAGTGCATCAGCCGCCGAGGCTACCCCGTAGGCGTTCGACCGCCTCGGCCAGCCGTTCGTCCGCGATCGTCAGCGAGATCCGGAAGAAGCCCTCCCCGTTCGGTCCGTACGCCCCGCCCGGCGACACGACTACGCCCGACTCCTCGAGCACCAGCTCGCAGTATGAGGCCGACGTATGTCCGTCGGGGACGGGGGCCCACACGTAGATCGTGCCCTTGGGAGGCGTGACATCCACGCCGATCTCGCGCAGGGCGTCGCACACGAGGTCGCGGCGCCGCTGGTAGAGGGCGGGCATCTCCGCCGGCGGCCCGTCGTCGAGGGCCCGCGCCGCTGCGAGCTGGACCGCCTCGAAGACGCCGGAGTCGATGTTGGTCTTGAGCTTCCAGTAGGTCTCCACGGCGTCCGCGTTGCCGACGATGGCCGCCGTCCGCCAGCCGGTCATGTTCCAGCCCTTCGATAGCGAGAAGACCTCGACGCCGACCTCCTTTGCGCCGGGTGTTTCGAGGAAGCTCGGGGCGACGTAGCCGTCGAACGTCGTTTCCGTGTAGGAGGCGTCGTGGACGACCAGCACGTCGTGCTCGCGCGCGAACTCGACGGCCTGCTCGAACAAGCCCTCGGGCACGACCGCCCCGGTCGGGTTGTTCGGGTAGTTCAGGTACATCAGGCGGGCACGCGCGGCCACGTTGCCGCCGATCGCGTCGAGATCGGGGGCGAAGCCGAGCTCCGGCAGCAGCGGCATGAGGACCGCCTCGGCGCCGGCGAGCAGCGGGCCGCCCGTGTAGACGGGATAGCCGGGGTCGGCCGCCAGTGCGACCGAATCCGGATCGAGGAAGGCGAGATTCAGGTGGAAAACGCACTCCTTCGCGCCAAGCGCGGGCACGATCTCGGTGGCGGGATCGAGCTCGACTCCGAAGCGGCGCCGGTAGAACCCCGCGAACGCCTCGCGGAACTCGGGGCGGCCGCGGTTCGAGGGGTACTGGTGCGTACCGGGGTCGGCGGCTGCCGTCGCGAGCGCGTCTACGACCGGCCTCGGAGTCGCGGTGTCGGGATCGCCGATGCCCAGGCTGATCACGTCGACGCCCGCGGCCTCCTTCGCGGCGATCTTGCGCTCGAGCTCGGCGAACAGGTACGGCGGCAGGCGGTCCAGACGGCTACTCGGCTTCATCCGCAAGCTCCTCGACGAATTCCTCACTAAGGGTCCCGGCGTAGACGGGTCGCGCCCAGCCGGTCAGGTCGACATGCAGGTCCTCCCCCACCTCGACGACGAGCTCACCGCCGTCGAGCTCGACGGTCACCGGGCTGTCGACCCCGCGCAGGACGGCGGCCACGGCGACGCCGCTCGCGCCGGTCCCCGACGACATCGTCTCCCCCACCCCGCGCTCGAATATGCGGGCCCGGATCGCGGCCTCGCCGCGGCGGCTCCAGAACGATACGTTCGTGCGGCGCGGGAACAGCGCATGGCTCTCGATCTCGCGACCGTAGCGGGTGAGGTCGAGCTCCTCGAGACCCTCCTCGATCTCGATCGAGCACTGCGGGTTGCCGACCTGCACGAACTGGAAGTCGAACTCGCGGCCCGCGGCGCTCAGGGTGCCGCGGCCGTCATCGCCGCCGCCCGGGAAGTCGTCAGGAGCCCGCAGGCGCGCGCGGCCGATGTCGAGCGTGCACAGCTCCCCCTCGATCCGCGGCCGCACCTCCCCCGCCACGGTGCGCAGCGAAAAGCTGTCGTGCTCGGTCCAGCCGCTCCGGCGCAGGTACATCGCCGCCTCGCGGACGCCGTTCCCCGAGAGCTCTGCCTCCGACCCGTCGGGGTTGTAGATCCGGATCTCGGCGACGAAGCCACGCTCGGCCGTCTCGCGCACGAGCAGGATCCCGTCCGAGCCGACCCCCGTATGCGGAGCGCAGAAGCGGCGGATGCGCTCAGGGGTCAGCTCGAACGGGAGCTCTCTCTCCTCGACGATCGCGTAGTCGTTGCCAAGCGCCTGCCACTTCTCGAAGCGCACTAGTGGACCTCCTCACAACGTTCCACCCGAAACTGCGGCCCACTAGCCGGTGACGCCTCCGCCTCTGGGCGGGCGGGGTCCTCGGCGGCGGAGTGGTGGGCGATGGCCGTCGAACTCCATCAGCTGATGCAGCGTGGGCCGGTTCGTCCAGCGCATCGTCTCGCCCAGCAGGCCCGGGACGAAGGCGATCCGCTCCTCGGTCGCGTCCGAGCGCCACGCCGCCGGGTCGGCGCCCTGGGTGGCGGCCAGCGCGTCGGCGCCCTGTTGGATCACCGCCCACAGCGACGCCCTGCAAGCGGCCAGGTCGCCGGCCCCGCAGTAGCGGCGGCTGTAGGGGCCGCGCACGCGCCTGCCGAGGAGCGAGCGCAGGTCCTTGTCAACGTAGCCGTACCAGCCGCCACCGTACGAGCTCCCGTTCGACGTACGTGGACTGTCATCGCGCCCGATCAGCTGGCCAAGCGGACCGCCGGGGGCGGCCAGGTCGCCCACGACCGGCCGCAGTACGGCCTCCGAGAGCGCATCCCACGTCTGGTCGAGAACGGCCGCCCCCGGGTCGTCGATCCTGCCGTCGAGGTCGCGGTCGAGCCGGCTCGCCCCGCGTCGGACCCAGGCGTCGACGAGCGCGGCCGCCTGCTGGCTGAGCGCGCTCTGGGCGGTGCCGCTCCCGAGTACCTCGCGGATCACGGGCCAGACCTGCACGGCCCGGAGATCCTGCGTCGCGGCCCGGTTGACCACGCTCAGGACGTCGTGGAGCCTGTTCCTGCGCTTGAAGCCGGCGAGCAGGTCGTTGCGGTGAACCGACTGGTAGGTCCAGTTGTTGTCCGCCGCCCCGAATCCGGCTGCGGGCTGGTTGTTCCAGTTGGCCAACACGCCGCTCTCCGGGTTGATCGCCTGCGGATGTTGCGAGTTCTTCAGGAAGCCGCGCCACTCGTACTGGCCGGTCCCGAGCGTCGGCAGGCTCGGGTTTGTACCCGGTGCCCGGATGGGGAGCCGTCCGGACGAGAAGAAGCCGATGTCCTTGTGGTCCACGTAGAAGAGGTTGAAGGTGAAGCCGAAGCGCCTGGCGATCCTCGGCAAGCCCCGCGCCGAGCGCAGCTGGGCGAGTCCCTCGCCGATGTAAGCGCCCGTGATCTCACGGCCGCGGCTCGAGCGCATCGTCGAGACCGCGTACGGCCTGCCCCCCACCGTCACGGTCCCGCTGACCGGCCCGTGCACGGTCTCAGGGAACGTCACCTGCTCGTCGGGGGCGCCCGCGGCTCCGGCCAGCACGCCCGCGTTGAAGGTCCTCATCGGACGGCACCGGCCCCTGAAGCGGTAGTGAACCGAGGCCCGCGTGGCAGGGCTCCCGTCGGGATTGCAGAGCTCCTCGAGGAATTGGTCGGTGTTGTCGCTCGAGGCGGAGGTCGCGCTCCACGCGTAGTCAGGCCCCCGGCCGATCAGCACGTACGGGACCCCTGGCAGCACGCCGCCCCGGACGTCGATCCCTCCCCCGTGCGCGTCGACCTCGAAGAACAGCTCAGGGTAGAAGTAACCGAGCTGCGGCCCCATCACCGCCAGCGGATGCCCGGTCGCGGACCGGCTTCGTCCGACGAGCACCGCGTTCGAGGCGCGCGCCCTGGCCGCCATCGCCACCTCCGCCGCTTTCGCCGCCGACGCGCTCATGGAGCCGGGGTCGACCACCAGCGAGCCGGGTGTCCTGCCGCGCCGCTCCGTGGGGTACGGGAAGCGTTGCTCGGTGGTCACCGACGTCTCCGGGTCCTGCGCCGAGCGCAGGTCCCTCCAGACGGCGTCCCCGCCCGGACCGAGACGGTTGCGAAGCTCCGCCAGCAACATCGAGCTGCGCACCTCGTCGCCGCCGCCGGCGCCGAACACCTGTCCGAGCAGCCCGGTGACGGAGATCACGTCGACGGCGTTCCACGGCTTGATGCCGTTGTCCTGGCTGCGGTTGTAGGCGTTTATTCCGGCGACGTACGCCCTGAAGTCCTGGAGAATCCGGCGCTCGAGTGGGCCGCGCCCCGCGAGCAGACGGAGCTGCGCGGCGATGCGCCGCTCCGTCTGGGCGCTGGGCGTGAACCGGCGCAGGCTGGTGGCGATCTCGAGCGCGTCCTTACCGGGTGCGTCGAGGATCGTGAAGCGCGCCGGATAGCGAATCGTCTCCATCAGGACCCCGCGATCCTGCGCCGCGACCCAGCCGATTCCCCAGTAGACGTCGGAGCGGGTGCGGCCCTCGATGTGCGGCACGCCCCACTGGCGGTCGCGCCGGATCTCGACTCCGCGCTTGGGGCGGGTGACGGTGCCGCCCTTCGGGGCGAGGAAGCCGGCCGGCTTGAAGAGGCGTCTGATGGTCCCCGCGCCCACGTCGTCGAACAACGGAGTGAGCGCATCGTAGATCCGAAGCTGATCGGTGCTGTAGCGGTTCGGTACCAGAGCGCCGGACTGCCCGGGCGGCATGACGTTGTAGGTCTGCTTGCCGAAATCGGGGCGGGCCGCGTTTGCCGCCGGCACCAGCGCCAGGAAAGTCAACACAGATGACAGCGCGAGGCGCTTCAAGGGTCCCCTCCTCCAGGTTTGCGCGGCCGGGAGACTAGCTGGCCGGCCAACTCGGCGGGTGACCCCGAATCGGCGTCGAGAATCTCGACCTTCTCGAGCCTGCGCATCCACGTGAGCTGACGCCTCGCGTAGTTGCGTGTGCGGCGCTTCATTGCCTCGACGTCACCGCGCAGCAGCTCCTCGAATCCGAGCGCCTTGCGAGCCGTTGGCGAGGCGCCCGCGGCATGTGCGCGGCGCACCTCCTCGACCGCCCCGGCGGCAACCATCGCGTCCACGCGCGCGTCGATGCGGCGGTAGAGCTCGGTGCGCTCCAGGACGAGACCGCACAGCAGCGTCGGATGGCGCAGGCTCGCCGTCCAGAGCCGCGACTCCTCGCCGCCCGGCGCCGGATCCTCGCCCATCTCGAGCAGCTCGAGCGCGCGGACCACACGGGTGCGGTCGCCCGGCTCGATGGCGGCGGCCGCGGCCGGTGCCCGTGCCGCCAACTCGCCGTGGAGCGCCTCCGCCCCGCGCGCCTCGAGCTCGGCAGTGATCCGCTCGCGCAGCTCGGGCGGCGGCGGCGGCCGCAGCTCGAGGTCGGTGAGTGCCGCCTGCAGGTAGAGGCCGGTGCCGCCGACGACGATGGGCACGCGCCCGACCCGAAGGGCGGCATCGATCTCGGTGCGGGCAAGCGACGCGAAGCGGCCCGCCGAGAACGTCTCCGTCACGGGTACGAACGAGACCAGCCTGTGCTCGAGCGCCGTGCGCTCCTCAGGCGTCGCCGCGCCGGTGAGGATCTCGAGCCCCGAGTAGACCTGCAGCGCGTCGGCGGAGATCGCGACCGGGTCCTCCCCCTCCCGTCGTAGTCGCTCCGAGAGGGCGATCGCGACCGCCGTCTTGCCGATGCCGGTTGGCCCGAAGAGCGCGATTACCCCGTAGTCGCCGGCCACGATCGCTAGTAATACCGGGCGTGCCAGGACGCTTGCTCATGTCCGGCGCGGCCGTGGTTGCTGCCGCGTCTCTCGCAATCGGCTGCCAGGAGTCGGGTTTCGACGAGTCCAAGGAGACCGCGCGCCCACTGAAGGTCCAGCACATCGAGGCCGATCTCGCCGGAACGAAGGTCCCGGGACAGGCCGATCGCCCGATGACCCTGAACGCCGACGCCCTGGGGGACACCCTGGCGCTCGGCGTCCGCCCCGTTCGCGCCGCGCTGCCCGGCGCACGCGTGCCGGCCTACCTACGCCCGGAGGCCGCGGGGATCGACGTGGTCCCGCCGGTCACGAGATTCGACCTGCCGGCGGTGGAGGCGGCGAATCCCGACCTGATCCTGGGCAGCTCCGAGGGCCAGGGCCGCCTCTACCCCGGGCTCAGCAAGATCGCTCCCACCGTCATGAGCGACGGCGGCGGCGCCGCCTGGGAGTTGACGGTGCGCCTGCACGGCGAGGCGCTCGGTCGCACGAACGACGCGGAGCGCCTGTTGATCGACTGGGACCGGCGAGTCGGCGCCCTCCGCAAGACGCTCGGCGAGGAGGCGGCCGAGACGGAGGTGTCGGCGATGCTCGTGACCCCCGGCGGGATCCTGATGGCCGGCGGTGAGTCCTTCCCCGGCCGGGTGCTGTCCGACGTCGGACTCGCCCGCCCCGGCTCGCAGGACGGTGTGCGCGAGTTCGAGACCGTGGCGTCCGATCAGATCCCCGCGCTGGACGGCGACGTGATCCTGCTGGCGGTGGCCCCCGGCGCGGAGCCGCGCTTCACCCAGCTCCGCGAGAACCGCCTCTGGAATCAGCTTGGCGCAGTCCGCGCCGGAGCGGTCGAGCGTGTCGACGCCGGCACGTGGTGGTCCGGGGGCGGCATCCTGGCGGCGCGCGCGGCGCTCGAGGATCTTGAGCGGATCCTGTAATCGCGCGGCCTACTTCCCCAGCCCGGCGGCTTCGAGGGCCTCCTCCTTGGTCGCGTATTCCCTGACCCGGCGGATCCTGCCCTCGCGCAGAGTGAATACCCACGTCTCCTCGCGTGCGGCGAATGCGGCCCGGCTCCCTAGGCCCAGCCCGCCCCAGCGAAGCGGCACGACGACCTGATCCCCGGTCGGGATGTATTCGAGAGGCCGGTACCAGGTTTCGTCGACCACTTCGTCGAAGGCGGCATTCAGCCGCCGCATTCCTTCGTGGCCGCAGTAGATGCCGGCGTCAGGGAAGTCCGAGCGAACCTCCCAGACGATGTCGGGACCGACGAGCTCGAGGACTGCGTTCATGTCCACTTCCCGCTCGGAGAACAACTCGAAGAGACGGCGAAGAACCTGCACGTTTTGCTGAGACATCGGCCCGCGGAGTATCGCCGCTCAAGGGGTGGCGTCCAGGCTGGCCTACGCCCCCAAGCTCCCTGCGGTCGCCGCGTTCCTCGCCCCGAAGCCCGGTGCCTCGGGTTTGTCCGCGATACGGCGACAAACCCGAGGCAGCGGACGTCCCGCGGTCCGGGCCGCCGATAACCATCGAATTCTTAGGCCAGCCGGGCGATGAGCGCCTCGTCGCCGGCAAGCGTGGTGCTCGTGGCCGACGCGATCTCGACATCCGTCAGCTCGCCAGGAGCGGCGACGCCCGCGAAGTTCACCGTCTTGTTGTGGCGGATGCGGCCGCGGAGCTTCGACGGATCGGTGCGCGACGGGCCCTCCACGAGCACGTCCATCGTCCGCCCCACGAACCGCTGCGCCCGTTCCGTCGCGTGGTGCTGCACGAGCTCCACAAGCCGGCCCATGCGCTCGCTCGACAGCTCGTGCGGTATCTGGCCGGGAAGCTCGGCTGCCTCCGTCTCGCGGCGCGGCGAGTAGATGAACGTGAACGCCGAGTCGTAGCGGACCTCGTCGACGACCTTCAGGGTCTCCTCGAAGTCCGCCTCGGTCTCGCCGGGGAAGCCGACGATGATGTCAGTCGTCAGCGCGCAATCGGGAACGAGCTCGCGGATCATCGCGACGCGGTCGAGGTAGCGCTCGCGGTTGTAGGTGCGGCGCATCGCCTTGAGGATGCGGCTCGAGCCGGACTGGAGCGGCAGGTGGATGTGCTCGCAGACGGTCGGCAGCTCGGCGTGGGCGGCGATCACGTCCGCGCGGATGTCCTTGGGATGCGGGCTCGTGTAGCGGATCCGCTCGATGCCGTCGATGGCGTCGACCATCGCGAGCAGCTCGGCGAAGGTGGTCTTGGACCCCTTCGGAAGGTCGCGCCCGTAGGAGCAGACGTTCTGGCCCAGCAGGGTCACCTCGCGCACCCCGTCCGCGGCCACGCGCTCGACCTCGCGCACGATCTCGGCGGCCGGTCGCGACACCTCGCGCCCGCGCGTGGACGGCACTATGCAATAGGAACAAGCGCAATTGCAGCCCACCGAAATCTGCACCCAGGCCTGGAACTCGCGCTCCCGCTTCATGGGCAGGTGGCCCGTGAAGCCCTCGAACTCGAAGAACCCCTGCGCCGTGATGCTGTCGCTCGTCAGGAACTCCGCCAGCTTGTGCACCTGGCCCGGGCCGAAGGCCACATCGACGAACGGGAACATCTCGAAGACGCGTTCCTTCATCGACTGCGACCAGCAGCCGCCGATCCCGACCACTCGCTCCGGGTCGAGGGCCTTCAGGCGCTTGGCCTCCCCCAGGTGGCCGACGAGCCGGTTATCCGCCTTCTCCCGGATCGAGCAGGTGTTGAAGAGGATGAGATCGGCGCCGTCGCGGGTCTCCACCTCGCGGTAGCCGAGCGACTCGAGCATGCCCTTCATGCGCTCGGAGTCGTGCTCGTTCATCTGGCAGCCGAACGTTGTGAGGTGGTACGACTTCACGCCGGGCCGAGGATAGCCTGGGGCCGGCGGGCGCAGCTCGATTAGCTCACTTCGCGTAGTCGGTGGCGCGACTCTCCCGGATCACCGTCACCTTGATCTGGCCCGGGTACTCGAGCTCCTTCTCGACCTCGCGGGCGATCTGGTGCGAGAGGATCGATGCCGCGTCGTCGTCGAGCTCGTCGGGGTGCACGATCACGCGGATCTCGCGGCCCGCGTGCATGGCGTAGACCTTGTCCACGCCCTCGTGGCGCATGGCGATCGCCTCGAGCTCGTGCAGCCGCTTGACGTACTGCTCGAGCGACTCCCCCCGTGCTCCCGGGCGGGCGCCCGAGAGCGCATCCACGACCTGGACGATCACGGCCTCGACGGTCTGGAGCTCGACCTCGTTGTGGTGAGCCTCCATGGCGTGCGCCACGGCCTCGGACTCCTTGTAGCGGCGGGCGAGCTCGCCGCCCACCAGCGCGTGCGGCCCCTCGGTCTCGTGCGACACGGCTTTGCCGATGTCGTGCAGGAGCGCCGCCCGTGCGGCCACGCGCGGGTCCGCCCCCAGCTCGTCGGCGAGCATCGCCGCGAGGCGTGCGCACTCGATCGAGTGGTGGAGCACGTTCTGTCCGTAGCTCGTGCGGAAGCGGAGCTTGCCGAGCAGCTTGACGAGCTCCGGATGAATCGAGCCGACGTTCGCCTCGAACACCGCCTGCTCCCCCACCTCGACGATGTGCTGGTCGATCTCCGACTTCGCCTGGTGGAACGCCTCCTCGATGCGGGCCGGGTGGATGCGGCCGTCCTGCAGGAGCCGCTCCAAGGTCAGCCGGGCGATTTCGCGGCGAACGCCGTCGAAGCCGGACAGGAGAACCGCTCCCGGCGTGTCGTCGATGATGAAGTCGATCCCGGTGAGCGTCTCGAGCGCGCGGATGTTGCGGCCCTCCCGCCCGATGATGCGGCCCTTGAGCTCGTCGGACTTGAGCTCGACCACCGACACAGTGGTCTCCACGGCGTGGCTCGATGCCACCCGCTGCATCACGGCCGCGAGGATGCTGCGGGCGCGGCGGTCGGCGTCACGGCGAGTCTCCTCCTCGACCTGCCTGATGACGCGAGCGCTCTCGTGTCGCAGCTGGTCCTCGAGCTCGCGCATCAGCACCTGCTTGGCCTGACCGGCGCTGAGTCCCGCCACGCGCTCGAGCTCGCGCAGCTGCCGGCTCTTCGCCTCCTTTAGCTCCTCCTTTGCGTGATCGACGTTGCGCTGACGGTCGTCGAGCGAGCGCTCGCGCTCGGCGAGCTGCTGGCTCCTCACCTCCAGCGTGCTCTCCTTTGCATGCAGCCGCTCCTCGAGGCGGGCGATCTCGGTGCGCCGGGCGACCAGCTCCTCCTCGAGCCCCTCGCTGCGCGCCTTCGGCGCTCCGTCGCTCGGCGCGCTCCGCTCGGGTGCGGCAACCGCCCCCGCCCCGGCCTGCACGGCGCGCGGACGCTGCACCAGCAGCACCACCGCCACCGCGACTGCCGCCGCGACGAGCGCTGCCAACACGATTTCCATTTCGATGTCTCCTCGTTCCGGCGCAGAAGCGCCGGTCTCATCCACAGTTGGGTGAGCGGTGCGGCTCGTCGCCGCAAGACACCAGACATCGCCGGGAGCGGAGCGCACGCCCACGCGGCGCGCGCCCTAGCTGCCTTCCCTATGGACCCTCTCGGACGCTCCTTCCGAGCGACTCAGGTCTCATCCTCGCTGGTACGGTCATCGAAATCAGGCGATTTGCTCGTCTTTTGTCTCACGGCGGCCGTGCCGGCCGCGTTCACATGAGGGTAACCATCCGGGTGAGTACTGGCAACCCGCGGCGACGTGCTCCCATGCGCCCGCCGGCGCCGCATCTCACACGACCCGAGCGGGTCGCGTCTCACACCACCCGCGGGCGTCGCTCGAGCGCGCGGATTGCGTCGTACGCCAGCTCGGACGCATAGCCGCGCCGAACCAGCAGCCGCCAGGCGCGGTCCCGCTCTCGATCGTTGCCCGGCGGCGTCGGGAAGCGCCGCTCGAGCAGAATCACCGCTGTGGCGAGCTCGTCCTGGTGACTGCGCTCGCAGAGTGTCGCCTCGATGAGCTCGGGGGCAACACCGCGCCTTGTGAGCTCGCGGGCGATCCGCTCCGAGCCCCACTGCTCGAGTTCGCTCTTGTCCTCGGCGAACCGGATCGCGTAGCGGGCGTCGTCTAGGAACCCGGCGGCGGTCAGGTCCTCCACGGCGGCGTCGATCGCCTCCGGCTCGACACGCTTGCGCTCGAGGCAGGTGCGCAACTCGGCCACCGTTCGCTCACGGCGCGACACAGCGCTGTAGGCGAGCTCGATCGCCCGCTCGGTCTCGGGGCGCCCCCGACGCCCGCCGGACCGGCCCTGGTCGAGCTCGTCGTCCACTTGCCCGTGCGTTCCGCGCAGACGCTCAGGCGGCCTCACGGCCTTGGCCTGCCTCGCCGGTGGCGGGAGGTTGGTCCGCACCCTCCCCCGGCGCGCCCTCGGCCGCCGCCTCGACCGCCGCCAGCGGCACCGTGGCCGGCTCGACCCCGAGCGCGTCGTAGATCTTGCGCTCGATCTCGCTCGCGACGCCGGGGTTCTCGCGCAGGTAGCCCTTCACGTTGTTGCGGCCCTGGCCGAGCCGCTCGTCCCCGTAGGAGAAGAACGAGCCCGACTTCTGGACGATGCCGTGCTCGATCCCGAGATCGAGGATGCAGCCCTCCGAGCTGATCCCCTGGCCGTACTCGATATCGAACTCGGCCTGCCGGAAGGGCGCCGCGACCTTGTTCTTGACGACCTTGACGCGCACCCGGTTGCCAATCGCCTCGGTGCCCTCCTTGAGCGTCTCGATGCGCCGGATGTCGAGCCGCTGCGAGGAATAGAACTTGAGCGCGCGGCCGCCGGGCTGCGTCTCTGGGGAGTTGTGGACCACTACGCCATCTCCAACGAGATAGCTGTGGTTGTCCTCGATTTGAAGGTCATAACGCTTTCGGATGTGCGGCTTGGGCGGGACCCGGAATTTCCGCAACACCTTCATAGGGACAGGCTGCAGGCTCGTCCTCGACTTGAGACGCGTACCGTTTAGGTGCGCGTCGCTCGTGTCCGGATACCAGCGAAACTGCCCCCGGAAATTCGGGTGGAGCTTGTAGTCGAGCGACGGGTGGATGTATGGCGCAATTCGCTCTTGGAACTGCCGCGTTCGCTCTCCGCTGAAAAGCAGGTTGTTGCCGCTGAGCGTGGGACGCCCCATTCCCAGCTCCTCGCAACGGATCGCCAGACGCTCTCGGTCCTCAGTGCCGAGACCGGCCACACAGATCGTTGCTTTGCCGTGGCCCCAACGCTTGTAGTGACCGCCGAATGTGCCGTCATCGCAGTACCAGGCCGCGATGGCTCGCTCGTCGAGCTGCTCGATCAGCTCATCGCTGACGGTGCGCCCGTGCGCGTTCGAGTAGACCGCCTCCTGAAGCCAGGCGAGTTGGTGCATAGGGATTGTGTCGAAGCCAAACCCATTGCCAGTTGGGCCTAGCTTGTTCGCGAAAGGAGCCAACATCTCGTGCTTCCATTCGCAGTACTCGCGCTGCCTTAAGCCGTGGCCGACGCGGAAGCTCGCGTTGTGCTCAGACTGAAAGCGAAGCGAGCCATCGCCGAGCAGGCTGCCCACGATTAGCTTCAACTGGTCCTCGTGCAGGTCGTAGTGCTTGACGGCCGCGAGCACCTCGTCGCCCTCCTGGATCTCGTCGGCGTGCTTCTCGCCTTCCGGGGTGAAGATCAAGTGGTTGGGCGTGCAAGTGAAACGGCGCCTGCCGGGCCCGCCAGCGACCTCGAACCGCAGCCACTCGTCGGTCTCGCCATTCTTGTAGTACTCGACGATCCGCTTGGGTGAGATCTCGCCGGTCTCGGGATCCATCGACATCACCTCAACCGGCATCCGCTCATTCACGATCCTTCCGATGCGTTCGGAGCTGCCGTCGGCGAGCATCACGCGGGTGCCAGCTGAAAAGCACCCAAACATCACTCCAACCTTCTCCCGAATCTGGTTCGTGAAGACGCAGAGCGTGTTGGCGCGGTTCAGGTTTCCGGCGAGCTTGCGCATCGCCTGGGACATCATTCGGGCCTGGAGGCCGACCGTCTGGTCGCCCATCTGGCCCTCCAGCTCGGCCTTCGGGGTGAGCGCCGCCACCGAGTCAATCGCAACGATGTCGACGGCGCCCGAGCGGATCAGCAGGTCGGCTATCTCGAGCGCCTGCTCGCCGTGGTCGGGCTGGGAGACGAGCAGCTCGTCGACGTCCACGCCGATGCGCTTGGCGTAGGCCGGGTCCATCGCGTGCTCGGCGTCGATGAACGCGCAGATGCCGCCCATCCGCTGGGCGTTGGCCAGCACGTGGTAGAGCAGCGTGGTCTTGCCGGAGGACTCGGGCCCGAACACCTCGACGATCCGCCCGCGCGGCAACCCGCCGACGCCGAGCGCCAGGTCGAGGGACAGCGCCCCCGTCGGCACCGCCGCCACCCGCACCTGGGCGGCGTCGTCCCCCATCTTCATGATCGACCCCTGGCCGAACTGGCGCTCGATCTGGGTCAGCGCGCCCTTGAGCGCGGCCTCGCGCGCCTGAGCGGCCTTCTGCTGCTCCTTGTCCATGCGTTGTTCTCCTCGAAGCTCTTGAGGTCCACAACGTAGGAGTCGGATCGGACAGACGTTCGCCCCCGGGTCCGCGATACTGCCCGTCGGATGGGCGCCTCTCGAGCAGCTCGCCTCGCTCTGCTCGGATCCCTCGCCGCGGTCGGCGCGGCGGCGCTCTGGTGGCGCCGGAACCCGTCCGCCTGCCCGTACAGCCAGCGCTTCTGGGTCGAGGCTCCGCACCCGTTCATCACGCGCGAGCGACTGCGCGATGCGCTCGACCCGCAGCCCGGCGAGCGGGTTCTCGAGGTGGGTCCGGGCACCGGCTACTACAGCCTGCCCGTGGCCGGCTGGATCGCCCCGGGCGGGCGTCTCGACGTCTTCGACCTGCAGCAGGAGATGCTCGACCACACCATGCGCCGAGCCAAGGCGGACGGGATCGAGAACATCCACCCGACGCGGGGTGACGCGCGCTCCCTGCCCTTTACCGACGACACCTTCGACAAGGCCTTCCTCGTGACCGTGCTCGGCGAGATCCCGGACCAAACGACGGCGCTGAGCGAGCTGCGACGCGTGCTCAAGCCGGGCGGGCGGCTCGTGGTGGGAGAGCTCTTCGGCGACCCGCACTGGGTCAGCCCGGGCGCGCTGCGCCGGCGAGCCGAGGAGGCGGGGCTGCGCTTCGAGCGCGGCACCGGCAGGTTCCTGGGTCAGTTCTCGTCGTTCGTGAGGGACGGCGGCACAGGGTGACGAGACTCACGTTCCCTGGCAGTCGCGGAGGTTAGGCTCGCGCGCGCAGGTGTACGCCTACCGGCAAGCGAACCCGCTCCACCGACTCATGCGCCGGTCGGGCGCGTGGCCCGGGGTGCGGCAGTTCTACGTCCACACCCTGCACCATCTCGACCGCATCACCTTCCGCCTTACGCGCGGGCGTGCGACCTTCGTCTCGTGGATCACGGGCATGCCGATCGTGTTCCTCACCACGACCGGCAGGCGCAGCGGACTGCCCTGCACGGTGCCGCTCGTGGCGATCCCGGACGGGGACCTCCTGGTCGTGATCGCCTCCAACTACGGCCAGCGGCACCATCCGGGCTGGTACCACAACCTGAAGGCGAACCCGCGCGTGACCGCCACGCTCGACGGAGTGGCCAGGGAGATGACCGCACGCGAGCTCGAGGGCGAGGAGCGCGACCGATGGTACGAGCGCGGAATCGACATCTATCCCGGCTGGATCAGCTACCGCCGGCGTACGGCCGCCCACAGGCTCATCCCGGTGATCGAGCTCAGGCCGACCAGTGAGCCAGGCGCTGCCGGGCACGCTCGCGCAGCTGGGGATGCCGCTCGGCCATGAACGCCGTCCACACGGCGATCTGGAGCGCGCGCCTCGACGAAGAGCCCGAGGGCAGCGTCGGCTGAATCGCGGCCGTAGGCGGCCAGCGCAGCGGCGCCGGGCCCGGGGTCGAGACCGAGCACAACGCGCATTCGCCACGAGGCAGGCGAGGTCCCATTCCACCGGGCCCCGGCAGGTGTCCTCGAGACGGCCGCCTCGAGCGGCTTCATTCGAGGCGGTCGCACACGTGGACGCCCGTCCGGTAGGGAATCGTGACCGGGCCGGGCGACGCCAGCGCTCGAGCCCCGTCCAACACGCGCTCGCGCTCGGCCGCGGGGAGCGAGGCGATGAAGCTCATCGAGCCAACCCGGTCGGCCATGCCGTCCGCATCGACGATCTGTTCGTTGCGGAAGTGCCGCTCCTCGAGCGGGCCGAACAGGCGTGTGCGCTCGAAGGCGGCCCGCCAGGCGTCACCCCGGTAGGTCGGCACGCCCGGCCGGTATCGAGCGAGCAGCGCCTCAAATGCCTTGCCGACCGGCTCCTCCTCGACGAGCCGGTTCCAGAGGAGCGCCAGCACACCCCCGGGCCGCAGGACGCGGTGGATCTCGGCGAGCGCGGCGTCGCCGTCGAACCAGTGGAACGCCTGGCCGACGGTCACGGCGTCCGCCGCCCCGGCGGCGACCGGGATGCGCTCGGCGGTCCCGTCGAGAACCGTTGCCTCCTTCGGCAAGGCCCCCCGCATCGCGGCCACGGGCTCGACCGCGATCACCTCGGAGCCGCTCGCGAGCAGCGCCCTCGTGAGCTTGCCGGTCCCCGCCGCCAGGTCGATCACCGTGCGGCCGGGGCCGAGCAAGAGTCGGCGACCCAAATGCTCGAGCGCCGCTCGCGGATACCCCGGCCGTCCGCGCTCGTAGCGAGCCGCCGCCTCGCCGAAGCCCTGCTCGGCAGCCGGATGGAGGCGCGTCATCGCGACCTCACGCCTGATTGCCGGCCGGAGTGCGCGCAAGCGGCTCGTAGAGGGCGCCCCGCGGGCGCAGCGTCGAGCGGTAGAGCGTGAGTGTGTCTCCCGGGAACGTCCTCGTAGGCGGCGCATCGTCCGGCAGCGGCGGCACACGGCGCTCGCCCCGCTTGACGCGGGCGAGCGTGATGTGCGGCCAGAAGGGGCGCTTCTCCGGCCGGTACCAGCGGCCAGCCTGGAGCGCGCGGGACACCGCGTCCTGCAGCGCGCCCGCCCGGCCTCCCTCGTCGTCGAGGTCGAGCGCGAAGAGCCGCGGGTCGCGCGGCGGGAGCGGACGCACGGCGGCGGGCGTCAGGAGCGGCTCGGTCTCGGCGGGGCGGGCGTCGAAGGCCGCCCGCGCGATGTCTTCCGCAGCCGACTCGTCCTGCCAGCCGAGGAAGACGAGCGTCACGTGGAGCGCCTCGGCCCGCACCGGGCGCAGGTCGCGGCGCCCGTCGATCAGGACGTCGCGCCACTCGGCGAGCTCCTTGCGCGCCTCCGCGGGCAGGTCGAGCGCCACGAACATGCGCGCCCGCGGACCGCTCACGGGATCCCGTCCGCGCCCGTCAGCGCGCGTCTCAGCAGATGCATGCCCACGGTGGTTGCCCGGTCACGGATGTCGGCTCGGTCGCCCGGCAAGACGGCGCGCCGGGTGAGCGTCTCGCCCGAGCCGAGCCTGACGCTCCACACGACCGTCCCCACCGGTTTCTCCTCGCTGCCACCGTCCGGGCCGGCGATCCCCGTGATCGCAATCGCCGTGTCGGACTCGAAGCGCTGCAGCGCTCCGGTGGCCATCGCCTCCGCAACCTCCTCGGACACCGCTCCGTGCGCCTCGATCAGGGCGGGGTCCACGCCGAGCAGGTCCGTCTTGGCCTCGTTCGCGTAGGCCACGACCCCGCCGGCCACGTACGCGGACGATCCCGGCCGGTCGGTGAGCCGCGCCGCGAGCAGCCCCGCCGTGCACGACTCCGCGGTCGCCACGCGCCTGCCTGCAAGCAGCGTCGCCAGCTGGTCGTCCACCCGCGAGCCGTCCTCCGAGAAGATCTCGCGCGCGTGGCGCCTGCGCAGCAGCCCGAGCAGCTCCCCATACGCGTCCGCGGCGTCCGGCTCATAGCGCGTGACCATCTCGATCTCCCCGCGCCGGAGGCAGGTCGTGATCTCGAGCCGATCGAAGGCGTCGACCTGGCGTTCGGCCTCGCGCAGCGTCTCGGCCAGGGCGGACTCCGGCAGCCCGAACATGCGCACCATGGCCTGGTCGTAGGAGGTCCGTCCCGCGATCGCGGCCTGGACCGGCTCGCTCTCGACGGCCACCGCCCACATCGGCTGCAGCTCGCGCGGCGGCCCCGGCAGCACCACAACGGCCGGCTCCCCCGGGACGATCACGCCCGGCGCCGTTCCGACCGGGTCGATCACCGTCGCACCCTCGGGGATCAGTGCCTGCTTGCGGTTGGCCGCCCTCATCGCCTCGGGATCCCAGTGCCGAAAGCGCTTCATGAGCGGCACGAGGATCTCGTGGATGCGCTGCTCGAGCCGCTCGTCGAGCACGAGCGGGCGGCCGCTGAAGCGGGCCACCACCTCGACTGTCATGTCGTCGGCGGTCGGGCCGAGGCCGCCGCTCGTGAGGATCAGGTCGACCGCCTGGCCGGCGAGGAAGCGCAGCTGGGCCTCGATGTCCTGCGGGCGGTCGCCGCAGATGGTGATGTGCGCGAGCTCCACGCCGAGCTCGAGCAGCCGGTCCGACAGCCACGGCCCGTTGCGGTCTCGCACCCGCCCGCTGAGCACCTCGGTGCCGGTGACGACTATGCCGGCCCTGGCGCTCACGCGCAGGGCCGCTCGCCGAGCGGCAGCGGCCGGCGGCCGCGGACGGTGAACTCGAACCCGACCGGGTTCGGCCCTGTCGCGACCGGCACCGGCCGACCGTTCTTCCGAATCTGGACGTCCGTCTTGCCGAGGTTCACGCGCAGCCGCTTGCCACGGAACGTCTGTGGCGCGTCGATCGTGTTCTCGAAGATCACGGGCGTGCCCGCGCCGCGGTCGACGCACACGTACGTCGGCGTGATCGGGGTGATCCTGAGCACCACCCGCCTCGGCCGGCGCCGCTCCGGGCGCTGGTCGCGGCGCTGCGTGGTCTCCGTCTGGGGCGTCGTCTCGGCCGCCTCTCCCCCGCTGCCCTCGTCGTCGCTCGAGAGCAGGCCGATGCCGACCAGCGCCGCCACTACGGCCACGAGGATCAGCAGGAGCGCCGAGCCGGGGCCGGGCCGCGGCCCCCGCCGGCGCCGGTCGCGTGCGAGTCCCGGCGGCCCGAGCGACTGGATGTGCTCGACCTCGTCACCCGGCTCGTAGTTGGCCCGGTACTCCTCCAGGAGCACGTGGGGATCTAGCCCGAGCGCCTCCGCATACGTGCGCAGGAAGGTCTTGACGAACGTGGGTCCGGGGAGCATCCCGAACTCCTCGTTTTCGAGCGCGCGCAGGTACTTGGCCCTGATCTTCGTGCGTGCCTCGACGTCGGCGATGTCGAGGCGCTGGCGCATCCGCGCCTCGCGCAACGTGTCGCCGATGGTCGCCATGAGGCGCGTAGTGTGATGGATCGCCCCGGGCGCGCTACTCCTCGGCGGGGGCCCCGACGGCGGCCTCGCCGAGATTCTCGAGCACCCTGGGCAGGTCGGCCTCGGTGATCAGCACCTGGCGCGCCTTCGAGCCCTCGTAGCCCGAGATCACGCCGCGGCGCTCCATCATGTCGATCAGCCGGCCGGCGCGCGTATAGCCGACCCGCAGGCGCCGCTGCAGCATCGATGTCGAGGCGCTGCCCAACTGGACGACGGTCGCGATGGCGTCGCCCAGCAGCTCGTCCTGGTCGGGATCGAAGTCGCCCTCCGGGGCGCCCTCGTCCTCCTCGGGCTCGACGGCCTCGAGTAGCTCCTCCTGGAGCTCCGGCTCACCCTGGCGGCGCCAGTGGTCGGTGAGCTTCTCGATCTCCTCCTCGGCGATGAAGGCGCCCTGGATGCGCGCCGAGCGCGACTCGCCGGACGGCCGGAACAGCATGTCGCCCTGTCCAAGCAGCGACTCGGCGCCATTCTGGTCGAGGATCACGCGCGAGTCTGTCTGGGAGGAGACCGCGAACGCGATCCGCGCCGGGACGTTCGCCTTGATCATGCCGGTGATCACGTCCGCGCTCGGACGCTGGGTGGCGAGCACGAGATGGATGCCGACGGCGCGCGACTTCTGCGCGAGCCGGATGATCGAGTCCTCCACATCGGCCGGCGCCACCATCATCAGGTCGGCTAGCTCGTCGATCACGCACAGGATGTAGGGAAGCGGCGCCTCGCCCTCCCTCACGCGCACCCGGTTGAGCTCGACGAGGTTGCGGGTCTTGGAGCGGCTCATCACGCCGTAGCGCTCCTCCATCTCCTTGATCAGGTTGCCGAGCACGTTGGCGGCGAGCCGCGGGCTCGTCACCACCGGCGTGAGCAGGTGCGGGATGCCCTCGTAGTGGTTCAGCTCGACGCGCTTGGGGTCGACGAGCACCATCCGCACCTCGTTCGGCGACGAGCGCAGCAGCACGCTCGAGAGCATCGCGTTCACGCAGCCCGACTTTCCCGAGCCGGTCGTGCCGGCGATCAAGATGTGCGGCTGCTTGGCGAGGTCGGTGCCGATCGCCTTGCCGGCGATGTCCTTGCCGAGCCACACCGACAGCGGGGACCAGCCCCGCGGCGCCTCCTGGAAGACGTCGCCGAGGTGCACCATCTTGCGCACCCGGTTCGGCACCTCCACCCCCACCGCCGTCTTGCCGGGGATCGGCGCCAGGATGCGCACCTGCTCGGCGGCGAGCGCATAGGCGATGTCGTCCTTCAGCTGGGCAACCTTGGACATCTTGATCCCGGGCGCCAGCCGCAGCTCGTAGCGCGTCACGTGCGGGCCGCTGACGGTCCCGATCACGCGCGCGTCGACGTTGAAGTGGCCGAGTGCCTCCGTCAGCTGCCCTCCCGTGCGCTCGATTCCCTTCGTGTCGAGTCGCTGGGACCCGTTCGAGCGCTTGAGGAAGGCGGGCTTCGGCATCCGGTAGTCGAGGTCGTCCGACTCGGTGACCGGCGAGCGGCGGTTGCCCATTGGGGTGAGCTCCTCCGCTGCGGCCTCGACCACCTGCTCGGCGGGCTCTGGGAGCGGCGGCACCTCATCCTCCGCGACGGGTTCCTGATCCTCCTCCTCGTCCGGGAACAGCTCGTGCTGCCGGGTCGCGGCGTCGAGCGCCGGCGCCTCCACGTGGGTCGCGCGCACCACGGGCTCCCGGTTCTCGGGCTCAGGAGGCTCCATCCGCCCGGGCTCGGGAGGAAGGTGGTCGACGAGCCTTGGCAGCGGCTCGGTGGGGAGGTTGAGAGTGTGCGCGGTCCGGCGCATGCGCTCGCCGGTCCCGGCGGCGACCATTCGTGTGCGGCTCGCGAGCCCGGCGATCGAGGCGCCCGTCAGGAGCAGCAGGCCGGTAAGCAGCAGGAACACGAACAGGATGTGCGAGCCGACCTCGGAGAACAGCTTGCTCGACGCCCAGAAGAGCGACTCGCCGGCCAGCCCGCCGTGGCGCTCGAGGTAGGCGGCGTCCAGGAAGCCCTCGCGCGGGGTGTCCCCGGGCCCGAGCCCAAGCGAGCCGGCGGCGAACCCGAGTGTGAGTCCGGCGGCCAGGCAGAGGGCGCCCGCCTTGACCGGATGCAGGCTGGGCAGCGCCGGGCGCATGATCAGGAGCCCGCCGGCCGCCAGCAACGCGACCGGGGCGGCGTAGGCGACCACCCCGAGCAGGAACAGCAGCGCGTCCGTCAGCGCCTCACCCACCTCTCCTCCCGCCCAGCCCAGGTAGAAGATGCAGCCGAAGAAGGCCGCCAGCGCGACGAGGCCGAGCCCGATCAGGTCGTAGTGGCGCTGCTCGAGCTGGAACAGTTCGAAGTTCGGCAGGAAACCGCGGGAACGGCGGCGCTTGCGGCGGCGGGATGCAGCCATCCAGGGGAGCTTCGACGGCGGCGCCGCGCTCCCTCCCGGATCAGGGCCGCCCGGCGGCCCGTGAGAATCCTGGCGCGCTCGGACGCCCGCTCCCTACCATGAGCTTGATGAGTGGTCGCCCACGAGTGCTGGTCGTCGAGGACGACTTGGATATCGCCGGCGTCCTGCGGCGCTCGCTCGACAAAGAGGGTTACGAGGTCCGGCTTGCGGCCGACGGCGAGGCGGCGCTTGACGAGGCCGGGGTGTTCGAGCCGGACGCCGTGGTCCTCGACCTCGGGCTCCCCAAGCTCGACGGCGTCGAGGTGTGTCGCCGGCTGCGCGCCGACGGCGACGTGCCGATCCTCATCCTCACTGCCCGCGACGCGATCGACGCGCGGGTCGAGGGGCTCGACTCGGGCGCCGACGACTATCTCGTCAAGCCGTTCGAGCGCGACGAGCTGCTCGCGCGCATGCGCGCCCTGCTGCGCCGGCGGCCGCCGCGCGGCAGCGCCTTCATGGTGGTTGGCGACCTGCGCCTGAACCCCGACACGCGCGAGGTTTTCCGCGACGAGCGGCAGCTCGACCTCACGGCGCGCGAGTTCGAGCTCCTCGAGTACCTCATGCGCAACGCCCGGATCGTCGTGTCACGCCAAGCACTGCTCGACGAGGTGTGGGGCTATCACCCGTTCGCCGAGACCAACACGGTCGACGTCTTCATCTCGAACCTGCGCCGCAAGCTCGAGGAGGGCGGCGAGCCGCGCGTGCTCCACACAATGCGCGGGGCGGGCTACGTGATCAGGGAGCAGCCGTGAGGACGCGGCTCCCGATCAAGGTCAAGGTCGCGGTGGTGACCGCGGCGCTCACCTTCGTGATCCTCAGTCTGTTCGCGACCGTGATCGGCGCGCTCGCCGAGAACCGGATCAGTGCCGGGTTCGAGGACGACCTGCGCGCCACCGCCGCCGACCTCGAGGACCAGCTGCGAGAGCACATCGTGCGCGACGAGGAGGGGAACATCCGCCTCGAGAACTCGGCCGGGGACCTCATGCGCGGCTTCGCGGCCGGAGGCGCGCTGGTCACCGTCCTCCGCGCGGATGGCAGCTTGCTCTTCTCGACCGGCTCGCGCGACCTCGGCCCGCCCATAGAGGGGGCCACGGACGCGGGCGACTTCCGCGTCGTATCGCGCCAGATCGTGGTGCCGGACGTGCAGAGCCCCGACCCCTTCGACTTTCCGCTACCGGTCGCTCGCGAGATCGGCTGGGTCCAATACGCGAAGACCGAGTCGAGCATCCAAACGACCGTCAACCGCGTGCGACTCTTCCTCGCGTTCGGAGTGCTTGGAGGTACCGCACTCGCGTTCCTCGGTGGGCTGCTGGTGGCCCGCCGCGCGATGCGCCCCATCTCCGGCCTCACGCGCGCGGCGCGGGAGGTAGCCCGCACGCGTGACCCCGACGTGCGGCTGCCAAAGCCGCTCGCCAACGACGAGGTGTCGGAGCTCGCCTACACCCTCGAGGACATGCTGCGTGAGCTGACCGCGGCGCGCGCCGAGACCGAAGCCACCCTCGAGCGGCAGCGGGCCTTCGTTGCGGACGCCTCGCACGAGCTTCGGACGCCGCTCACGAGCATCCTCGCCAATCTCGAGCTGCTCGAGTCCGAGCTGGAGGGCGAACAGAGCGAGATGGCGGAGTCCGCACTGCGCTCCTCGCGGCGCATGCGCCGTCTCGTGGCCGACCTGCTGCTCCTCGCGCGCGCCGACGCGGGCCGGCAGGCGCCGCGCGCCCGGATCGACCTCGCGGCCGTCGCGCGCGAAGCAGCTACGGAAGCGACGGCCCTCTCCGCCGACCATCCCGTTTCGATCGATGCTCCCGAGCCGGTCATGGTCGACGGCGTGGCCGATGATCTCCACCGGCTCGCCGGCAACCTCGTCGAGAACGCGTTCATCCACACGCCCGCGGGCACCCCGGTCACGGTCTCGGTGCGTCGTGAGGCCGACCGGACCGTGCTCGAGGTCTCCGACCGCGGCCCAGGCGTGCCGCTGTCCATGCGCGAACGCGTGTTCGAGCGCTTTGCGCGCGGGGACGGCGATGCGGCGCCAAGAGGCGGCAGCGGGCTCGGTCTCGCAATCGTTCGCGCGGTCGCAGACGCGCACGGCGGGTCGGTCGAGCTTCGCGATGCGGAGGGCGGCGGGGCCCGCTTCACCGTCACGCTCCCCTTGGCGGCCCGCTCCGATCTGCCCGCTAGCGTGTTGACGCGTAGAGAACCGATCCCGGATTCCTGAAGGAGCCTCCCCCGTGCAGTCGCTTGTGCGCCGGCGCCCGTCGCCGGCCCTCGTCATATCGCTGATCGCCCTGTTCGTCTCGCTCTCGGGCGTTTCCTATGGCGTCGCGACGGGCTTCATCGACAGTCGCGAGATCAAGAACAACCAGGTCCGCAGCATCGACCTGCGCAACAACGAGGTCCGCACACGCGACCTGCGCAACAACGAGGTGCGCGGGCTCGACATCCGGAACAGCACGGTCCGCGGCCGCGACGTGGGGCTGAACGCCCTCACGGGCGATGACATCAACGAGTCCCGGCTCGGGAAAGTCGCGAGCGCGGCGACCGCTGATAGCGCGACCAGCGCCCAGACCGCCGGTTCGGCGCAGAGCGTCGCCAGCCTCAGGCCGATTCCGCGCACCACGCTCGCCGAGGGCGCGGCGCCGGTCACCCTTCTGACGCACGGTTCGCTGACGCTCTCGGCCGCCTGCGTGGGTAACGGCGTCGCGACCGATGCGGTGCTCCGAGTGGCCACGACGGAGTCGAGCTCGTCGGCCGACGGCTTCCCCAACCCGACGATCCTGAGCGTCCCCGTCCTGAATCCTGGCGACGGGCCCCAGGCCGTCGCGCTGGGTACGACCGGAATGGGCGGTGCGCGTCAGGTCACGTCCGCCGACTTCGCGGCGTCGGCGCCGAGCGGCAACGCGTTCACCGGACAGGCCGGGCTGATCGCCGACGGTGCGGGCGGCGGCAGCTGCGTCTTCCACGGCCACGCCGTGCTGCAGGGCTGAGTCGGGGTCAGACCTCCACGACAACCGGCAGGATCATCGGCCGGCGGCGCAGGCGCTCGTAGACGAACTCGGCGATGTCGTCGTGGAGGTGGTCCTGGAGCAGGTCGATCTCCCTGATCTCCTCGTCCGCGGACCGGACCAGCGACTCCTCGACGGCGTCGCGCAGCTCGCCCACGAAGCCGTCGTCCTCCTCTAGGAACGGCACCCCGCGGAAGATCACCTCGGGTGGCACAACCGAGCGGCCGTCCTGCTCGGAGATAGTGGCGACGACGATGAAGATCCCGTCGGCAGACAGCATCCGCCTGTCGCGCAGGGCCACGTCCTCGATGTCGCCCACGTCAACGCCGTCGACAAAGATCATGCCGGCCTGCTCGCGCTCGCCGAAGCGCGCCCCCGTCGCGTCGATCTCGAGCGGCCGCCCATTCTCGCCGCGGAAGATCGATCCGTCAGGGATGCCGACCGCCTCGGCGAGCTCGCCGTGCAGCCGCAGGCGCCGGTGGTCGCCGTGGACCGGCATCACGTATTCGGGCCGGGTGAGGTTGAGCATCAGCTTGACCTCCTCTGCGTAGCCGTGTCCCGAGGCGTGAACGGGCACGTCCATGGCCGTGATCACGTTGGCACCGAGCCGGTAGATGCGGTCGATCGTCTCGTTCACCGCCCGCTCGTTGCCCGGGATGGGCGTGGCGGAGAAGACGACGGTGTCGCCGTCGTGGAGCTCCACCTGCGGGTGGTCGCCGTGGGCCATGCGCCGCAGGGCGGAGAGCGGCTCGCCCTGGCTGCCGGTCGAGATCACGACGAGCTTGTGGTCCGGGAAGTCCTCGATCTCGCGAGCCCCCACAAGCTGGCCCTCGGGCACCTCGATGTGGCCCAGCATCCGGCCGATGTTGATGTTCTTGCGCATGGAGCGGCCCACCAGCGAGACCTTGCGCCCCTGCTGTGCGGCGGCATCGACCACCTGCTGCACCCGGTGGATGTTCGACGCGAAGCACGTGACGACGATCCGCCCGCGGCAGCGCGCGAAGACCTCCTCGAGCTTCGGTCCGACGGACGACTCGGACGGCGACATGCCGGGCCGGTCCGCATTGGTCGAGTCGCCGCAGAGGAGCAGCAGGCCCTCGCGTCCGAGCTCGGCGAGGCGGGCTACGTCCGCGGGTACGCCGTCGACGGGTGTCTGGTCGAACTTGTAGTCGCCCGTGACGAGCGTCGTGCCGAGCTCGCACGTGAGCGCCACCGCGAACGCGTCCGGGATCGAGTGGGCCATCTTGACCATCTCGATCGAGAACGGCCCGGCCTCGAAGGTCTGGGTGGCGAGCACGTCCTCGACCGGCGCGTCCCTGAGCCGGTGCTCGTCGAGCTTCGAGCGCGCCATCGCGGCGGTCAGGGGGCCGCCGTAGACGGTCGGCGCGGGCTCGAGCTCCCGCAGCACGAACGGCAGGGCGCCGACGTGGTCCTCGTGGCCGTGGGTGAGCACGATCGCGTCGATGTCGGCGGCTCGGTCGCGAAGGTAGGTGAAGTCCGGCAGCACCAGGTCGATTCCGAGCTGGTCGGGCGCCGGGAACATCAGACCGGTGTCGACGACCACGATCCGGCCGCCGTACTCGACGACCGTCATGTTCTTCCCGATCTCGCCGAGTCCGCCGAGCGGCAGGACCCGAAGGGCCTGTGGGCTCAAACCGCCGCGAGCAGGTTGTGGCGCTCGAGTCCGGCGCGGATCACGGCCTTCTCCTCCTCGTTCGCCTCGACGAGCGGCAACCGCAGCCCCCCGACCGAGTGCCCGGCCATGTTCAGCGCTGCCTTGACCGGGATCGGGTTGGTCGTGACCGTGAGCGCCTCGTAGAGGTCCTTCAGCGAGTCGTGGATCTCGGCGCGCGCGTCGGGCTCGTCGATCATCCGGCGCATCTCGCGCCCGACGAGGTGCGAGGCCACCAGGATGCCGCCGGTGCCGCCCATGTCGAGCACCTTCGCCAGCACGTCGTCGTTCCCGGCGAGCAGGTCGAGCCCCTCGATCGGCGCCATGTCCTCATAGCGGGCCTGCTTGACGGCCTGGACGTTGTCGATCTCTGCCAGCTCGGAGAGGACGTCGTTCGGCATGTCGAGCGCCGTGCGGCTCGGGATGTTGTAGAGGATGATCGGCTTGTCCGTGGCGGAGGCGGCGGCCTCGTAGTGCGCCCGCAGGCCGCGCCGGTTCGGCTTCACGTAGTAGGGAGTAACGACGAGCATCGCGTCGACACCGATGTCGCCGGCGCGCTCGGTCAGCTCGACGGTGTGACGCGTGTCATAGGTGCCCGTCCCGGCCACGATCATGGCCTCGGCCGGGGTCTCGCTCACGGCGAGCTCCCAGAGCCGCGCCTTCTCCTCGTCCGTCAGCGTGGCCCCCTCGCCGGTGCTGCCGGTGATGACCAGCCCGTCCGAGCCGTTCTCGAGCAGGTGCTGCATCAGCCGGACCGTCGCTTCCTCGTCGACGTCCCCCTTCGCGTCGAACGGCGTGACCATCGCAGTGAGGATGCCGCCGATGCTCATGGCGACGCACCTTAGCGCTCCTGCAGGCCTACCGGAACCTCCGCTGCTAATGGCAGAATTCGATGCGATGGCAACGACGCAGGAACGTGACTACAGCCACCGGACCACGGTCCAGAAGCTCGGCGTGGCACCCGGCCAGCGGGTCGAGATCGCGGGCGACGTGGGCACCGGCCTGCGCCGGGACGTCAAGGACGCGATCGGCCGCGGCCTCGTCCGCTCGGGGAAGCTGGACGGCGCGATCGTGCTGGCGGAGTCCGAGGACGAGGCCAAGCAGCTGCTCGTGCGCTACCGCGCGCGCCTGCGTGACACCGGCTACCTGTGGATCATCACCCGGAAACGGGGACACGTGAATTACCTCAATCAAATGGCGCTCGTCCCCCACGCCAAGCGCCTGGGCCTGATCGACAACAAGACCTGCTCGATCGACGAGGAGCGCTCGGGGATCCGCTTCGTGGTCCCGCGCGCCCTGCGCCGGGTCGGAAACTAGGGGCCGCGCCAAGCTGGGGGTTGACGAGTTAGTCGCGGATAGCGCAACCAACTCGTCACACGCCCTGCTAGAGCAGGTGCTCGAGTCCGACCGTCGGTGAGCGCTCGAGCGAGTCGACCTTGCGCACGGCGAGCAGCACGCCCGGCATGAAGGACTCGCGCGCGATCGAGTCGTGGCGGATCGTCAGCGTCTGGCCGAGCCCGCCGAAGATGACCTCCTGGTGGGCGACGAGGCCCGGGAGGCGAACCGAGTGGATCGGCTCGTGGACGTTTCCGCCCGCGCCGCGGACGAGGTCTGCGGTCCGCTTCGCGGTTCCCGAGGGGGCGTCGACCTTGCGGTCGTGGTGCAGCTCGATGATCTCGCACTCGGGCATGTGCCTCGCCGACTCCTGAGCGAACCGCATCATCAGGACGGCCCCGATCGCGAAGTTCGGGGCAACGAACAGGTTGGCGCTGCCGACTCCCTCGAGCTCGGAGAAGTCGGCGCCGGTCGTGCCCACCACGCAGTGGACGCCTGCCTCGACGCAGGCGCGGGCGTTCTCGACCGTAGCGTCGGGGGTCGAGAAGTCGACGACCACGTCGGCATCGCCGAGCACGTCGATGAGCGCGATGCTCAGCAGGGGGTCCGCGCGCCCGACAAGCGCCATGTCCTCCGCGCCCTCGACCGCCTCGCATACCGTCTGACCCATGCGCCCGGCGGCGCCGGAGACGGCTACGTTGATCACGCCGCCTGGGCCAGGGCCGGGCTGACGGCCTCGAGGGCCGTGCGGAAGCGGGTCTCGCTCCCCCCCACGCCCGCCGCGGACATGCGCGCCGGCTCCCAGAGCTCGCGAGCGAGCGCGTTCACGTCGTCGAGCGTGACCGCATCGAGCGCAGCGAGCACCTCGTCCAGGGTCAGGAGCGGTACGTCCATCAGCACCGAGCTCCCGAGCCGGTTCATGCGCGTGAGCGTCGACTCCATCGAGAGCACAGTGCGGCCCTTGACGTTCTCGCGGGCGCGCTCGAGCTCCTCCTCGCTCACACCGTCGGCCTGGAGCCGCTGGAGCTCCGCGCCGATCACCTCGACGGCCTCGGTCACGTTGTCGGGCCGCGTGCCCACGTACACGGCGACCTGGCCGCTGTCGCAGTAGTGGCTCGCGTAGGAGTAGACCGCGTAGGCGAGGCCGCGCTTCTCGCGCACCTCCTGGAAGAGGCGAGATGAGGTCGAGCCGCCCAGGATGGTGTCGAGGATTCTCAGTGCGAACCTGCGCTCGTCGGCGCGCGGGATGCCCGGACCGCCGATACACAGGTGATACTGCTCGGTCTCCTTCTCGAAGAAGCGGAGCCCGGCCGCGGTACCGTTCGGCGTGCTCGCCACGCCCGGACGCTCCGCCGCGTCGCCCACGACCCCCTCGACGAGCTCGACGATGCGCTCGTGCTCAAGGTTGCCGGCTGCCGCAACCACCATGTTCCCGGGCACGTAGCGGCCGTCGTGCCAGGCCGCAATCTCGGGCACCGGCACCGAGGAGACGACGTCGGCGCGGCCGATAATCGGGCGGCCAAGCGGATGGTCTCCGAAGATCGCGCCCGCGAGCACGTCGTGCACCTTGTCCTGGGGCTCGTCCTCGTACATCGCGATCTCCTCGATCACCACCTGGCGTTCGGAGTCGATGTCGGGATACGCGGGCCGCAGGACCATGTCCTGCAGCACGTCGAAGGCGCGCTCCAGATGGCCGTCGAGGAAGCGCGAGTAGACGGAGGTCGTCTCCTTGCCGGTGCCTGCGTTGACCTCCGCACCCATCGCGTCGAACGCCTCGTCGATCTCTCGCGACGAAAAGCGGTCGGTGCCCTTGAAGAGCAGGTGCTCGAGGAAGTGCGAGATCCCCGCCTGCTCCTGGCCCTCGTCGCGGGAGCCGGCCCGCACCCAGAACCCAAGCGCGATCGAGCGGACCGAGGGCATCGCCTCGGTCACGACCCGGACGCCCGAGTCGAGGGTGGTCAGCTGGGCCGGCTCCGTGCTCAACGCGTGTTACTCGGACCTGTCGCGGTCGCGGTCCCGGTAGCGCCCGCGGTCCCTGTCCCGGTCGCGGTCGCGCCGGCCGCCGTTGTCGCGGTCCCGGCGGCCGCGGCCGCCGCGGTCGCCTCGGCCGCCCTTGTCGCCCGTGCCCATCCGGGCGAGCTCGTCCGCCGACTTGCCGGCGATCTCGGGGTCGTCGACGAGCCGCAGCCCGATCCGGCCGCGCTCGCGGTCGACCTCGACCACCTTGACGTGCAGCTCGTCGCCCCGGTTCACGACCTCCTCGACCGTGTTGGGGCGCTGGCCCGGCGCGATGTTCGAGATGTGCAGCAGCCCGTCCGTGCCCTTGGCCAGCTCGATGAAGGCGCCGAAGGTCGTCGTCTTGACGACCTTGCCGGTGAACTCGTCGCCGACCTCGACCTCCTTGGTCATCGAGCGGATGCGGTCGGTCAGGGCGTCGCCCTGCTCGCCTGTCTGTGCATAGATGCGGACGGTCCCGTCGTCGTCGATGTCGATCTGGGCGTCGAACTCCTCGGACAGCGCCCGGATCGTCTCGCCGCCCTTGCCGATGACCGCGCCGATCTTCTCGGTGTCGATCTGGATCTGCGAGATCCGCGGGGCGTAGGGAGAGAGCTCGGCACGCGGCTCGCCGATCGCCTCCGCCATCTTGCCGAGGATCGTCATGCGCGCGTCCTTGGCCTGCGAGAGCGCGTCACGCAGGATCTCGAAGGTCACGCCGGCGATCTTGATGTCCATCTGCAGGGCGGTGATCCCCTCGGAGGTGCCGGCGACCTTGAAGTCCATGTCGCCCAGGTGGTCCTCCACGCCCGCGATGTCGGTGAGGACGATGTAGTCGTCGCCCTCCTTGATCAGCCCCATCGCCACGCCCGCGACCGGCGCCTTGATCGGCACGCCGGCGTCCATCAGCGAGAGCGTCGAGCCGCAGACCGACGCCATCGAGCTCGACCCGTTCGACTCGAGGATGTCCGAGACCACGCGGATCGTGTACGGGAACTCGTCGATCTTCGGCACCACCGGCACGAGCGCCCGCTCGGCCAGCGCGCCGTGACCGATGTCGCGGCGCTTCGGGCCGCGCATGAAGCCGGCCTCGCCCACCGAGAAGGGCGGGAAGTTGTAGTGGTGGAAGTAATGCTTGGCCTCCTGGAGGCCGAGCGTGTCGAGGCGCATCTCGTCACGGGTCGTGCCGAGCGCCGCAACCGAGAAGGCCTGGGTCTGGCCGCGGGTGAAGATCGCGGAGCCGTGCAGGCGCGGGGCAGCCGGGACCTCGATCCAGATCTCGCGGATCTCATTCGCGGCGCGGCCGTCGGGACGCTTCTTGTCGACCGCGATCCGGCGCCGGATGATGTCCTTCTCGAGCTTGTCGAAGGCGAGCTGCACGGCGGCGCGGCGCGCACGCACGCCGTCCTCGTCGAGCTCAACCTCGGTACCGAGTGCCTCGAGCACCTCCTCCTCGACGGCCTTGGTGGCGTCCTGGCGCTCGAGTTTGTCCGTCACCTGGGTGGCGGCGTCGAGAGCGTCGCCGAAGCGAGACCTGACCTCCCCGAGGATCCCCTCGTCGACCTGCGGCGGGGTGATTACGGCCTTCTCCTTGCCGGCCTTGCTGCGCAGCTCGTGCTGGGCCTCACAGAGACGCCTGATCTCGGCGTGGGCGATGTCGAGCGCGTCGAGGATCTCGGCCTCGGTGATCTCGTTGGCGCCGGCCTCGACCATCAGGATGGCCTCCTCGGTGCCCGCGACCACCAGGTCGAGCGGGGACTCGAGCAGCCACTCCTCGTCGGGGTTGACGAGGAAGTTGCCCTCGCCGTCCTGGCCGATGCGAACGGCGCCCACGGGCGCCGGGAAGGGGATGTCAGACACCATCAACGCCGCGCTTGCGCCGTTCATGGCGAGGATGTCGTAGGGATGCCTGTGGTCGATCGACATCGGGATCGAGACGAGCTGCGTCTCGCGCGTCCAGCCCTTGGGGAAGAGCGGGCGCAGCGGCCGGTCGATCATGCGGGCGGTAAGCGTCGCCTTCTCCCCGGCGCGACCCTCGCGGCGGAAGAAGCTGCCGGGGATCTTGCCCGCGGCGTACATACGCTCCTCGACGTCGACGGTCAGGGGAAGAAAGTCGACGTCGCGCTGGTTTCCTGCGGTCGCCGTGCAGAGAACCTTGGTCTCTCCGGCGGTCACCACGACGGAGCCGCTCGCCTGCCTGGCGAGCTTGCCGGTCTCGAACTCGATCGAGCTCCCGCCCTGCTCGAGCGAGACCCGGCTCACGTCAATACTCATGTGTGTTTCCTTTCAGCCGCCTCCGGTTGGCGGCATGGCTGTCTTCATACGTCCGTTGCGAACCCGGGCAAGGCTAGCAGTGGGCCCGCTCTCGCTTGCCGCTCAGCACGCCCGTCGCAGCGCCGCGAGCAGGCGCTCGCCCGGCACGCCGGGGTGGGGCTCGCCCCCGACGAACTGCGTCGGCGTTGTGGTGACGCCGGCCCGGATACCGCCGCGGAAGTCGCGCTCGACCCGCTCCGCGACGGCGGCCGAGCGCCGGTCGGCCTCGAAGCGTTCGAGGTCGAGGCCGAATTCCTGCGCCCGTCGCCATAGATGCGGGTCGTCGAGATGGCCCTGGTCCTCGAGCAGCGAGTTGTGCATCTCCCAGAAGCGCCCCTGCAGGCCGGCGGCCTCCGCCGCCGCACTCAGCACACGTGCGCGGGGGTGCTTCGAGACGACCGGAAAGTGACGGAACACCCGCTGTATCGGCAGCTCCTTGAGGATCAGGTGGGCCCTCGCGCAGTACGGGCACTCGAGATCGGCGTACTCGATCACGACCGGGCCCGAGCCGCGGACGTGGTCGTCCGGACCGGGCTCAGGCGGTGGTGCGCTGCTCCAGTGCGTCAAAGATGAGGTTGGCGCCCGGCACCTCGAGCGGTGGAGACAGGTGGGACCAGTCGACGCGGCCGTCGGGCCCGACCATCACCAGCGCCCTTCCGGAGACCCCGTGCTCCTCGGACCAGACACCGTACGCGCGCGACACCCCGCCCTTCGGATGGAAGTCGGACAGCAGCGGGATGGTCAGATTGAGATGGTCACGGAAGGCCTGATGGCAGAACGGCCCGTCGACGGAAATGCCGATTAGCTTCGCGCCGCGTTCGCCGAGTTCGCCCAGCACCTCCTGGTAGACGCTCAGCTGGTCCGTGCACACTGGGCTGAAGTCCGCGGGATAGAAGACGAGCACCACGGTGCGCCCGCGGTAATCGGACAGCGAGACCTCGTTTCCGTCCTGGTCTCGAAGCGTGAAGCCCGGCGCCGGAGAGCCGGCCTGGATCATCGCCGGAGCCCGAGCTCCTGGATCAGCGACCGGTAGCGGTCGATATCCGACTTCTGCAGATACTTGAGAAGGCGGCGGCGCTTGCCGACAAGCATCAGCAGCCCGCGGCGCGAGTGGTGGTCCTTCTTGTGCTCGCGAAGATGCTCGGTCAGCTCGTTTATGCGCGCCGTGAGGAGCGCCACCTGGACCTCGGTGGAGCCGGTGTCGCCATCCCCGCGGCCATGCTTGGCGACGATCTCGCGCTTTGCCTCTGCGGTCAGTGACATTCGGCGCAAAACCGTAGCAGTCGTCAGGCGGACGAATGCGAGTTTGTACCCATGGTGTCGACCGCGGCGCTCGGCGAAGCTTCTCCCATGGGGTCAGCCCAGAGCTTCTGCTGGACCGTCACCGGTAGCGTCCAGGCTGCCGGACCGTTGACTGCGACACGACCTGCTGCCGAATCTTCATTCGCCGCGGGATCTCCGCGGGGCCGGTCTCTGTCTCTCTTGTGGTGGGTGTTCCTGGCGAACGGCGCGGTGCTCGTCATCGCCCTCCTCTTGCTCACCTTCAGTCCGATCACCATCGACGCGCCGATCAAGACGGGCCAAGCCGCGCTACTGGTGGCCGGCTTCGTAGTGCTTCTGGGCTTGAACATCGTGTTGCTCCGGCGCGTACTCTCACCCCTCTTCAGGCTCACCGCGGCGATGAGCTCGGTCGATCCGGACAGACCCGGGCGGCGGCTGTCCGGGATCAATCCGCGCAGCGCGGAGGGCCAGGCTCTGGCGGATGCGTTCAACTCGATGCTCGACAGGCTGGAGAGCGCTCGCCGCGAAGCCGCGCGCACGGCGCTGGCGGCACAGGAGGCGGAGCGGCTGCGCGTGGCCCGGGAGCTTCACGACGAGATCGGCCAGACGCTCACGGCCGTGACGCTCCAGGCCGAGCACGCCGCGGATGGCGACCCGGAACTCGCGTCCGGGGCCTTGCGCCAGGTGGCCGACGCGGTCCGGGACAGCCTCGACGAGGTGCGCCGGATAGCGCGCGAGCTGCGTCCGGAGGCGCTCGACGACCTCGGGCTGGTCAACGCGCTGATCGCGCTCTGCGCGAGGCTCCGCTCCGAGGAGGGCCCGCGCCTGAGTCGGGAGCTCCCGGGGGACCTGCCGCAGCTGCCGCCGGACGTCGAGCTCGTGGTCTACCGAATCGCCCAGGAGGGCCTCACGAACGCTCTACGCCATGCCGACGCCAGTTCGGTGCGCCTGTCGCTGAGGGCCGACGAGGAGAGCCTGACCCTACGCGTCGTCGACGACGGCAAGGGCCTGCCCGCGCAGCTGCCAGGCGGCACGGCGGGGATCGCAGGCATGCGCGAGCGGGCGCTGCTCGTGGATGGGCGGCTGTCGATCGAGTCTCAGCCCGGACGGGGCACCGAGGTGCTGTTCACGGTGCCGGTAGACCAAGCGGGCGCATGACCGTTCCGCTCAAGACACGGATCCTGCTCGCGGATGATCACGAGGTCGTCCGTGAAGGCCTTCGGCTGGTGCTCGACTCGGCGCCCGACCTCGAGGTCGTGGCCCAGGCGGGCGACGGCGCCGAGGCGGTCGAGCTCGCCATGTCCGAGGAGGTGGACCTCGCCGTGCTCGACGTGACGATGCCGCGCATGACCGGGCTGCAGGCCGCGCTCGAGCTGTCGCACCGCAAGCCCGAGCTCCGCGTCCTGATCCTCTCGATGCACGACAACGAGCAGTACTTCTTCGAGGCTCTCAAGGCCGGTGCCTCGGGCTATGTGCTCAAGTCCGTTGCCAATCGCGACCTCATTGAGGCCTGCCGCGCGACGATGCGCGGCGAGCCGTTTCTTTACCCCGCCGCCGTGAGGGCGCTGATACGCGACTACCTGGACCGCGCCAGCGGCGGCGAGACGACCCCCGAAGACCCGCTCAGCCCGCGCGAGCTCGAGGTCGTGAAGCTGATTGCCGAGGGGCTCACGAGCGAAGAGATCGCCGAGCAGCTCTTCATCAGCAAGAAGACGGTCGACCGCCACCGCGCCAACGTGCTCGAAAAGCTCGGCATGCGCAACCGCGTCGAACTCACCCGCTACGCGATCCGCCGCGGGCTCGTCGTCCCCTGAGGCGGCGCATCAGTTCCTCCGTGCGGGGACGGCCGGATACACCCTGACACCCATTGCCGTAGGTGTGGTCGGCATCGACCATCGGCGGATGCACCAGCTCGCTATCCGTTGCCACCCGTGTGCGCCCCTGCGCGACGCCGCTTCATGCCCGAGGCAGCCCTCGTCGCAGGACCTCCGCGAGGACGACGGCGTCGTTGTGTTCGGTGTCGCGAGCGGAGTAGACGAGCGTGACCGTGCCCTCCCGCGCCCGACGCCGGAGGGCCGTGAGCCGCCGGCGCTGGTCGCGGAGCTCGTCGGTGTAGCGCCGGCGGAACTCCGCGAAACGGCTTGGCTCGTGCCCGAACCACTGTCTCAGCTCCGGGCTCGGGGCCAGCTCCTTTTCCCAATCATCGAGGCTGGCTTGCCGCCGCGAGACCCCGCGCGGCCACAGCCGATCGATCAGGACGCGATAGCCGTCTGATGGTGCTGCAGGCTCGTAAGCGCGCTTCAGCCGGATGTCCATGTCCGGGTGCTCAGGGTAAGAACTCGTGCGCCCCGGACGCAAACCTCGCATGACCGCGAACGATCACTCCGTCTCCGCTCTGGCCGTGGCGGCGCCCGTGGACCCCGGTGCTCGGCCGCGCCGCAATATCGATCGTGGTGCGGTGGAGCGGGCGGCGCGGGACCTGCTCCGTGCCGTTGGCGCCGATGTCGATAGCGAGGCGCTGGAGGAGACGCCGCGCCGCGTGGCCGACGCCTACGCGGAGCTGTTGACGCCGCAGCCGTTTCGGGCCACCACGTTTCCCAGCGAGGACGGTTATGACGAGTTGGTGGTGGCGCGGGCGATCCCGTTCCACTCGCTCTGTATGCATCATCTGTTGCCGTTCCACGGTGTTGCGCACATCGGTTACCTGCCCGGCGAGCGGATCGTCGGTCTCAGCAAGCTCGGCCGGGTGGTCGAGTTCTTCAGCCGCGATCTGCAGATCCAGGAGCGCTTGACTAGGCAGGTCGCCGGCTGGCTTGAGCGCGAGCTCGAGCCCAAGGGAGTTGGGGTCGTGCTGGAGGCCGAGCACCTGTGCATGTCGCTGCGCGGGGTCCAGAAGCTGGGCG
>Ga0081538_10000002_pt1 | contig 89676 bp, 97 predicted proteins | sample TabmetS5T2R1_FD_71022 | JGI IMG/M metagenome (GOLD analysis project Ga0081538, IMG submission 71022) | Tabebuia heterophylla rhizosphere microbial communities from the University of Puerto Rico - S5T2R1 | ecosystem: Host-associated > Plants > Roots > Rhizosphere ... | reverse complement strand
GGGAGACCTCCGACCAGAACATGGAGTCCTCCCATTCAACATCCGGACTGACCGTGGCGACGAACGTGTCTGCGTCCCGTCGGTGAACGGCATCGACCTGTTGCAGACCGATCTCCACGTTCTACAGCGACATCGCCTACTCCCGCACCCCGGCGGCTTCGAGCGCCTGTTTGAGTGTCAGGCACTCGCGCACCTCGACGACCTTGCCCTCGCGCACCTCGTAGACATGGGCGCGCGAGAGGGTGACCTCTTGGTCGGATTCCCGGGATCCCGGAATTCGCCCGCGAAGCAGCAGGGGTACGACGACGTACGCCCCGCGATCAATGAACTCCTCCGGGTCGGCGCGAAAGTCCTCAAACGAGTTGAGCCACTCATGGATCAACGCTGCGACGCCATCGTGGCCGCGGTACACGCCGCTGTCGGGAAGATCAGAAGAAGTGTGCCACTCAACCTCGGGATCCATCGCGGACAAGACGGCTCGCTGGACCTCCTCGATCCTGCCCCAGCGGGCTCGATTGGCCTCCTCGTAGGTGCGCCGGATCAACTCGGCGTTCTCCGCCGACATCGCCCGCCGGTATCCCGCGGACGGGCGGTGACCGAGCGGGTCTATCCCGAACACGCCTTAACCGCGTCCCTCCCGTTCGTCCCTCGCGGGCTTGAACCGGGGGCAAAGCCAGACGCACGTGTACGGCGTCACATGCTCGTCGGGTAATGGGATCCTCCGAGGCGGGATGACGGAGGTGAAAATCCCAACCCCTCGCGGCGAGATGCCCGCTTTCCTGGCCGCGCCCAACGGCGAGGGTCCGTGGCCGGGTGTGGTCGTCATCCACGACGCCTTGGGCATGAGTACGGACGTGCGCACCCAGGCGAACTGGCTGGCGAGCGAGGGATACCTAGCCGCGGCGCCCAACCTCTACTACTGGGGCCCGCGGATCAGGTGCCTGATCTCGACGGTGCGCCTCGGGAACCGACCACGCAGCGAGCTCGACGCCACGCGCCGCTGGCTGGGCGAGCATGACTGCTGCACCGGCAAGATCGGTGTGATCGGCTTCTGCATGGGCGGCGACTTCGCGCTGGTGTTGGCGCCCCGCCGGAATGGGTTCTCCGCCTCAAGCGTCAACTACGGCGGCGCCGTCGGCGAGCTCGAGCGCGCGCTACCCGACGTCTGCCCGATCGTCGGCAGCTTCGGCGCCGAGGACCGCTGGCCGGGGTCGCGGAGCGTTCCCGACCGCCTCGAGTCGATGCTTGCGGCGGCTAGCGTCGAGCACGAGATCAAGGTGTATCCCGGCGTGGGCCACGGGTTTCTCAACGATCACGATCCGGCGGAGTTGCCGCTCTGGGTCAAGGCGCTTGCAAGCCTCGTCAATGCTCGCTACCACGAACCCTCGGCCCGGGACGCGCGGCGACGGATCGTCGCCTTCTTCCGGACCCACCTCGCTGACGACGAACGAGTCGAGCAGCCCGCTACGCCGAGACCAAAGTGAGGTTTAGTGGTGACTACGTTCGACGCGAGGTTGGGCGACGTCACCGAGACGACGACTTTGCTCCACGCGTGAGGCGGCAGGAGGCGACAGCCCAAGCGGTGAGCAGATTGCTCGACCGAGCGCCAGTCCTCCCAAGAGAAATCCGGTTCCTATCGGCTGGCGCTACCGCCGCTGGAGGTGCCCGTTCCGACCTGAGGGGGCGCCGCGGCTGCTTTCACGCGAAGGAGACCGAGCGCACGCTGGGCGGTGTCGTCACGGGCGACGGCGGCGGGTAGTTGCGAGGTTGACAGCGCCCTTCGAGCGGGAAACAATGCGAACAGGACCGATATGTGACGAGCCCTCGCTCACTTAGTAAGTCGCCTGTAGGCGAGGACGACAACATAGCCTTTAGGGCGAGGACGACAACATGGCCGGAGACCTATCCGGGGGTCGCCTTCGGGGCTTGATGCTGGCGCGGGCGAGTGAAGCTCGCGCCGTCAGCGCATCGCCTGGCTGTCGCCCCCTCGCGCTCAACATCTTCGCGAGCCATGTATCTCCTCACCCATCCCGAAATCCCGGGCGGGCGGCTCGGCTACCGGCTCGAGGAGCCGCTGCACCGCCTCGAGACATGATCATCGACCGGATGGTGGGCATCCGGCGCGTTCCCCGCGGTGACGGGGTGGACTCGGCGCCGACATGAGAGCCCCCTGATCGACAGCAGCTGGCTTGCGACGACGACGCGGGCCGCGAGCCGGAGAGGAGGAGAAGATGGAGGAGCAGCGCTCGAGGGTCGACCCCCGGGTCTATTACGTCGCCCTATGCATCTCGGTGGCGTTCGTGTTGGCGGGGGTGCTGTGGACCGACGAGCTTGGGACGGTTGTGGGGGATGTCCTCGGCTCGATCGTCGAGAACTTCGGTTGGTTCTTCGTGCTGTCGACCGTCGCGTTCTTGATCTTCGTCGCCTTCCTGGCGTTGACCCGCTACGGGAGTATCCGCTTGGGCAAGGACGACGATCGCCCTGAGTTTCGAACGGTGTCCTGGATCGCGATGATGTTCAGCGCCGGGATGGGGATCGGGCTGATGTTCTACGGGGTCGCCGAACCGATCTCGCACCTGGCCGCCCCGCCGCTGGGCCTGGCCAAGCCGGGCACGGACGAGGCGGCGCGCGTGGCGATGGAGTACAGCTACTTCCACTGGGCGCTGCATCCCTGGGCGCTGTACGCGGTGGCCGGGCTCGCACTGGGCTACTTCTGCTTCCGCAAGGGGATGCCCAACCTGATCAGCACGGCCTTCTACCCATTGCTCGGGGAGCGCGTGTACGGGCCCATCGGCAAGACGATCGACGTCCTCGCCATCTTCGCGACGATGTTTGGCAGCGCGACCTCGCTCGGCCTGGGCGCCCTGCAGATCAGCGGGGGGCTGAACTTCGTCTGGGATGTGGAGTCGACCAACAACGTCGCGGTCGTGATCATCGCGGTGCTAACGGCGGCGTTCGTCCTGTCGGCGGTGTCGGGCGTCGAACGCGGGATCCAATGGCTCAGCAACTTCAACATGAGCCTGGCGGTGCTGCTGCTGCTGTTCATCCTGGTCGCTGGCCCGACGGTGTTCATCCTCGACACCCTCATCGGGGCGACCGGTGACTACCTCGGCGGGCTTCTCGGCAGGAGCTTCCGGACCGGGGCCTTCGGCGGCCAGGAATGGCTCAGCAGCTGGACGATCTTCTACTGGGTCTGGTGGATCTCGTGGGCGCCGTTCGTGGGGACGTTCCTCGCCCGCATCTCCAAGGGGCGGACGATCCGGGAGTTCGTGATCGGCGTGCTGCTGGTGCCAAGCGGGGTGAGCGTCGTGTGGTTCGCGATCCTAGGCGGCTCGGCGATCGATCTGCAGCTCAGCGGGGCCGCCAACCTGACGGACGCCGTCGCCCGGCCCGAGGTGGCGCTCTTCACGCTGCTCGAGGAGTTTCCGATCTCCGGCGTGACGTCGGTTGTGGTGATCGTGCTCGTGGCGGTGTTCTTCGTCAGCGGCGCCGACGCCGCCTCGATCGTGATGGGGATGCTCTCCTGTCGCGGCATCCTCGACCCGCCGCGGCTGGTGGTCGCCCTCTGGGGCACGCTGATGGGCGGCGTCGCGATCGTTCTGCTGCTGGCCGGCGGCCTGGAGTCGCTGCAGGAGGCGGCGATCATCGTGGGGGCGCCGTTCACGCTGGTGTTGATCGGGCTCGCCGTGAGCCTCTATCGCTCGCTGCGAGCCGAAGTGGTTGTGCTGGAGCCGAGGCCGGAGGTGACGATCCCCGAGACGGGAGTCGCTCGCCCCCGGCCGGGCGAGACCGCGGGGAGCTAGCCGGCCGAGCCGAGAGTAAGGAGGAGAAATGGCGAAGGACCAACGCCGTCAGCCGTTCAGAGGGCTGTTCGATGCTGTCGCCGAGCTCAACCGGATGCGGGAGTTCTGGACCGCCGGCGGCGAAATCCGAGAGGGCCGAACCCACGCCACGGCCTGGATTCCGACCATGGACATCTTCGCCACCGGCGAGGACGTGGTCATCCGCTGCGAGCTGGCCGGAATCGGCCGGGACGATGTGGCGATCTCGTTCGAGAATGGCGCGCTGACGATCGACGGAGAGCGCACCGGCGCCCCCGACGAGGAGGGAACCACCTACTACGTGCGCGAGCGCCATTATGGCGCCTTCAGGCGGACGATCAACCTGCCGGAGGGGATCGACAAGGGGGACATCACAGCGAACCTCGGGGACGGTCTGCTCGAGATCAGGGTCATGGGCGCCGCGGCGCGCGAGGAGCCTGAGCGCATCGAGATCGGGTCTGTGGCCAACGAAGCGGAGGCGACCTTGGAAGTTCGGCCATCGGCGGGCGAAGGGCAAGCGGAGGGGGGCGGGAGGGAATGAGGACGAGGCGAACGCGAGCCAGCGCGAGCCTCGTCCTGCTCCTTCTCGCGCTGGTCGCGGGATGCGGAGAGGAAAACGAGGACGCCGGCTCGGTGCAGCCGCAAGGTACCGAATCGCAGCTCACGCTCGGCACGAAGGACTTCACCGAGGAGTTCGTCCTCGGCGAGCTCTACAAGCAGGCGCTCGCGGCGAAGAGCTACACGGTCAGGCTGCGGAAGAACATCGGGCCCACCGAGGTCATCGACAAGGAGCTCACGAGCGGCGCGATCGACGCCTATCCGGAGTACCTGGGGGTGGCGCTCACGGTGGCGGCGGGACAAGAGAACGCCGGGGACAGCGCCGCGGAGACATACCGGCTCGCGAAGGACTTCTACTCGCAGCGCGGCCAGGCGCTCAGCGAGCAGACGCCGTTCGAGAACGTCGACGCGATCGCGACGACGCAGTTCTTCGCCCAACAGCGGGGTCTGCTCGGCCTCCCCGACCTGCGCAAGCTGCCCAGCTTCACGCTGGGCGCACGGCCGGAGTTCGCGGCGCGCGTTCAGGGCCTGAAAGGCTTGCAGGAGGTCTACGCTCTCGACAACGCCGAGTTCAAGCCGATCGCGATCGGCGCGCAGTACCGGGCGCTGGACGAGGGCGAGGTCGAAGCCGCGAACGTCTTCACGACGGACGGGCAGCTCGCCACTGGGGACTACAAGGTGCTTCAGGATCCCAAGCGCCTGTTCGGCTTCCAGCACGTGGCGCTGGTAATCGACGAGGACAAGCTCGAGCGGCTCGGGGGCGAGCGGTTCATGCGGGTCATCAACACAGTCAATCGTCGCCTTACGACGAGCGCGATGATCGAGATGAACCGCGCCGTCGAGGTCGACGGCCAGGACGAGGCGCTCGTCGCGGACCGCTTTCTGACAGAGGTGGGGCTACTCGGCGACCGGTGACCCGATTCCCAGTGCCGATCTCGGTGATTGGCTCCACGTCGTGGTCGAGGCGCCTGCCGGGCAGCTCGGCTTCCACTGCTCCTTCGCGCGATAAGCGGAAGCGCGAGACTCGCGGCGTTGCTCTCGATGCCCCAGAGGCGCGGGGAGCCACGACCTCCAGGAGCCGTTCCCCGTTTTCGAAAGGTTGGCGCTACCGCCGCTAGAGGTGTCGGTGCCGTCCTAAGACATCCCCGATGCTGCTTTCACGAAAGCAATAGCGCTCACATCGAGGGGTCGGCAGAGGTTAGGGTGGTACCGACGGCAAGAGGGGCCACCCCACCAGGAGGTATCGAAGATGGCCGAATACAAGGAACTGGCACGGCGCTGGTTCAGCGAGGTGATGAGCGAGGGCAAGACGGAGGTGATCGACGAGCTCTGCGCGCCGGACTTCGTCGACAACAACCCATTCCCTGGCACCAGCCCCGACCTCGGGGGTTTGAAGGACTTCGTCGCCCAGATCCGAGCGGCGTTCCCCGACCTGCAGATGACCGCCGACGACCTGATCGTGGAGGACGACCGGCTCGCGGTTCGCTCGACCATGCGCGGCACCCACGAGGGTGACTTCATGGGAATCCCGGCCACCGGCAAAAGGGTCGAGGTCTCGAACTTTGACTTCGTCCGATTCCGGAATGACCAGGCCGCCGAGCACTGGGGCGCGATCGACTCGGACGCGCTGATGGAGCAGCTCGGGGTGGCTCCACCCGGGAGCTAGCGTCCGGGGCGCCGTCGACGCGACAACATCTCACACGCCGGTCCCGCTCGCTATCGTTCGCGCGAGTTGCGGCAGTCTCGGTAGGCGCCCACATCACTGATGCTCCGGACGACGAGCAGGAGCGAACGCTTGCCCCGTGCTCGCTTCTCCAATGGCGGCTTCGGGGCGGTGAGCTCCGCGATGCCTCTACAGGGCGGAAGCGAAATCGTCCCGGTAGTGACGCTCATCGACCGCGCGCCGCGACGCAGCTTGACCACGGGGCGTTCAGGCGACACGCGCCTGGCTGCCTCCTGGGGGTGAGGCGGCTCACCCACCTCGAGTGCCACGTACTTGACACGTGTTGGGAAGGTGGGGACGATCTCGCCGCGCCCACCACGAGCGGAAAGGAACGGCACGATGGAAGCCACTCGCGAGGATCCCACCCGCGTCTACAGCGCCGAGGACAAGGTCTGGATCCCGATCCCGAACATCCCCAAGGGGGAGGGCTGGATCAAGGTGGTCCACACCGACCCGGAGCGGGGCACCGTGATCTTCAAGTTTCGCTTCTCGGCCGGCTGCGAGCTCCCCCCTCACACCCACTGGTGCCACGCGATCGCATACACGATCTCCGGAGAGTGGGAATACGAGGGGCTGAGGCTGGCCGAGGGCGCGGTCGCGTACGAGCCGGTTCACTCCACTCACACGCCGATCAGCGGGCCGGGCGCCGATCTGGCGGTCATCCTCACGAGCGAGACGGACCAGTTTCTGATCAACCACATGCCGGACGGCTCCGAGTGGGTGTTCGACTTGGACTTCTTCCAGGCGCTTGAGCGTGTGCGAACCGAGGAGGACGCCGAGCAGCTGCTCGCCCAGCTTGCGGCGTAGGCAACCGTCCAGTCCGCACGCCCGATGAGGCCGGTGCGTTCGTCGCCGCGGGCGATGAGCGTGGGGCTCGTCCTCGCGGGGTGGCCTTGAAGGGTCGCGATTCTCGAGCCTCGCAAGGGCACGCGGTGGGTGGATCTACAGGGCCCTCACTGTGCGGGTGCCTTTCAGCCGAGGTGGCCGGCTCCTGAGAGCTCGTCTCAAGCGCGGCCCTGTATACGACAGTCTCCGCAGAGGGCCTACGCCGGCGCATCACGGGTCTCCACTCCCTTCATGCGGGAGCGGGAGCGAGGTCAAGCAGCGTCGGCGCTGGCGTCAGCGCCTCTCATCGGCCTCTCATTCGCCCCCATCTACCGTCGCTCGATTAGCCCCGACCGAAGGAGGTTGGCGATGGCGCGCATGGTTGCTATCCCTGCGTTCCTGATCACCCTCGCGGCAGCGGGCGCAGCCGCGATCACCGTGCCGGACAGCAGTGGCGCGAATAAGGCGGCGGGCACGGCCGCAACAACCGCCCCGACGGCCGAAGCGGCAAAGAAGCCGCTCCGATACGAAGACCACGAGCTCTTCATCGAGACGAACGCCACGGATGGAGACGCGGGGCTGCAGCAGGACCTCGACGGCGAGGATTGGCGGCGGACGCAGCTGCGCGACTCGAAGGGGAAGGCGCTCGTGGACGTGAAGGCGAAGGGGCGGCTTCGCAACTTCGGGCTCACCGAGCTGTTTTTCGAGGCTTCGGAGCCGTCGTTCACCGAGTTCCCCTTCAGGAAGTTCAAGAAGCGGTTCCCGGAGGGCAAGTACACGTGGAAGGGCCGCACGGTGGAGGGCCGCAAGCTGGTCGGCTCCGACCGCCTGACGCACGTGGTGCCCGCCGGGCCCGTCATAACGTTCCCGACCGAGGGCGCTCAGGTAGAGCCGAGCGGGTTCACCATCACCTGGGAACCGGTTACGAGCCCCGCCGGGGTCGAGATCGTCCGCTACATCGTGATCGTCGACCAGGAGAGTCGCTCGGTGGAGTTTGAATTGGACGGCAGTGCCACGAGCGTCGACATCCCAGGGCAGATCCTCGAGCCCGGCACCGAGATCGGGGGCGAGGTGCTGGCAAAGGAGAAGAGCGGTAACCAGACGATCACCGCGCTCCCGACGTTCAGGACGAAGTAGCCGGGAGTTCCCTCGACACCCAACTGCATGGAGCCCCCCGACGCCGTCTCGACTGCGGCGGGGGCTCTGTGTCGCGTGCCCGGGCTGCATCTAGGCCGCGATCGGAGACGCCGGCGATCCGGATGTCGTTGCCACTCGGGTGGATGCATACCCCGGGCGTCGAGGCCCGCGCCCTGGTCGAGGATCGGCCGCCTCATGGGCGGCCCTGATGTAGCGCGTGCGATGGGGCGCGCAGCTCCCGAAGCTGGTTAGGTGCGCGGCTCAGGCCGTCAGGACTCGTTCGCCAGTTGTTCGCCAGTCCGACACGAATCCTGCCGGTCCCAGCGGGTCCTCGCGGGTCGATTTCGTGCCTGGGATCGCAGCGCTTCGCTTTGTGAAGCCACGCCGCGCGAACGTTGCGGGATCCGTATCGAGCCGCGCGCCACACGTGCGCCGGGCACGCTTACGTTGGCGCGGTGACGCTCGCCCGCCAGCGCCTCGGCCGCTACGCGGAGCGGCTCGTTGCAGACCGCCTGGCGGCGCAGGGGTTCTCGATCGTCGCCCGCAACGCGCGCGTCCACACGACCGAGGCGATCGGCGAGATCGACCTGATTGCGCTCGATGGCGACACGCTCGTGTTCGTCGAGGTGAAGGCCGCCCGAGCCGCGACGAGCCACGGTCCCGAGCGGCCGGCGCTCGCCGTCGACCGCCGCAAGCAGCTCAGGCTGAGGCGGCTCGCGAGGGCGTGGCTCTCGGAGCGGGAATCACTCCCGCGCTTCCGCTCGCTGCGGTTCGACGTGGTGGGCTTGAGACTCGACGGGGCCGGCGGCACCGATGCCTGGGAACACCTCCGGGGCGCCTTCTAGAGAATCGAGGGAATCGAGCTCCAGCTCCAGCGCGGTGTAGGCGATCGACTGGAACGAGCGGCGATGCAGGTCCGAGATCCCCTGCTCGGCGATCTTCGCGCGGTGCTCCGGGGTCGAGTAGCCGACGTTGTCGGCGAACTCCCAACCCGGGTAGGCGCCGTCGGCCCGTCGCATGTACCGGTCCCTGGTCACCTTCGCCACTACCGAGGCTGCGGCGATCGCGGCGCTTCTCGCGTCGCCATCGACGACCGCGCTGTGCTCGACATCGCAGCGGGGAAGCGTGAATCCGTCGACAAGGCAGGCCGCGTCCTCGACCGCCACTTGGGCGAGGCAATCGGCGAGCGCGGCGAGGTTTGTCACGTGGAGGCCGCGGGCGTCGATCCCGCTGGCGCACCGCGCCGTTACCGCCACCCGCGACGCGGCGTTCATCACCCTCGGGTAGAGGGCCTCGCGCTCCTCGGGGGTCTTCTGCTTGGAGTCGTCCAGGCCGGCCAGCTCCCGCCGCTCTCGCTTGCCGAGCCGCTCGTAATCGAGCAACACAGCAGCCGCGACGAGGGGCCCCGCGAGCGATCCTCGCCCGGCCTCGTCTGCGCCGGCCACCCACCGCCGGCCCAGCGAGCGGTCGAAGCGGAACAGCCGCGCTGTTCTAGAGCGGGCCGATCTTCTGCGGCGGCCAGTAGGTTCCGAACGCCTGACCGATGATCCAGTCGCGCGGTACCGGCCCCCAGAACCGGCTGTCTTCGCTTGCCCCACGGTTGTCGCCCATCATGAAGTAGTGATCGGGTGGAATGGTGATCTCCTTCGGGAGATCGCAGTCCGGCCCGCCGCCGCACGGCATTATGAAGTCCTCGGTGGCGGGCTCACCGTTGACGACAGGTTGCCCGTTCTCGATCGAGAGCGTGTCCCCGGGACCGGCGACGATCCGCTTGATGAAATTGGTGTCGGACTTCTCGGGGGTTGGCTCCTGACAGGCCTCGCCCGGCTTGCGCGCCACGCCGCACTCGCGCCCCTGCTCGGCCCCGAGCGGAGGATGGAAGACGACGATGTTGCCGATCTCGGGGTCCTTGAACTGGTAGAGGAAGCGGTTGACGAGCACGCGCTCGTTGACGTCTAGGGTGGGCTCCATCGACTGCGAGGGGATCTGGTACGGCTTGATCACAAAGGCCTGGATCAGCAGCGCCAGGCCAACCGCCAGGGCGACGATTACCACGAGCTCGACGAGGGCGCCGGCGCCGGTTTTCGGCTTCGGAATCAGTCCGCGCCCCTGCCAGAGCCCTCATCATCTCCGGTCGAATCCTCCGCTTCCGCTTCGGCTTCGCCCTCCCCGTCCGGCTGGCTCTCCCCTTCGGGCTGCCCGTCCGCTTCTGCCTGCTCGTCCCCTTCGGACTCGTTTGCCTCCTCCGGTTCCTCGCCCTCCTCCGGCTCGGCGCTCTCCGCCTCGTCGACGGCCACGCCCTCGGAGTCGACCGCCTCGGCCTCCTCCTCGCTGACGACGAGCTCGTCCTCGATGCCCCAACGGCGCTCGGCGACCCGAGCGCGCTTGCCAACCCGCCCGCGCAGGTAGTAGAGCTTCGCCCGGCGCACGTCGCCTCGCGCGACGACCTCGAGCTTCTCGATCTTCGGCGAGTGGACCGGGAAAGTCCGCTCCACGCCGACGCCGAACGACTGCTTGCGAACCGTGAACGTCTCGCGCGAGCTCGCGCCCTGGCGCTTCATCACCACGCCCTCGAACACCTGGGTGCGGCGCCGGTTGCCCTCGATGACCTGGAAGTGGACGCGCACGCGGTCGCCGGGGCGAAACGCCGGCACCCTGGCGAGCTGGCGCTGCTCGATGCTTTCGATGATGCCGCTCATGGTGGCTTGCCGTGGGGAACGGGGGCGCGCTCCGAAACGGCCGAAGACGATCAAAACGCGGGCAAACCTCGCAGCCCGCGCGGACCCGGATAGTAGCGGACGGCTGCCGGCGCTCCAGGGACCGGCCGGGCGCGCTGCTAGCCGCGGGCGCGCTCCCGGCTGCGCTCGAGCCTCCACTCCCGCACCCGCTCATGATCGCCTGACCGCAGGACCCCCGGAACGTCCCATCCACGGTAAGACGGCGGCCGCGTGTAGTGCGGGTACTCGGGCGCCCCGCCGAGCGCCTCGCTGTAGGACTCCTCGACAGCGCTCTGCGCATCCCCCAGCGCCCCGGGAAGCTTGCGAATCACGGCGTCCGCGACCACCATCGCGGCTAGCTCACCGCCGGAAATCACGAACGGCCCGATCGAGACAGCGTCGGTCGCGAGATGGTCACGCACCCGCTCGTCCACTCCCTCGTAGCGCCCGCACAGCACGGCGAGCTCGGCTTCGCTCGCGAGCTCGCGCGCGAGGGGCTCGTCGAACGCGCGCCCGGACGGCGTCAGAAGCACGATGCGCCGCCCCGCAAGGCTCTCCCCGTAGGCGGCCCGAAGCGCGGCGTCTACAGCGTCGACCCGCAGCACCATGCCCGCACCGCCCCCGTACGGAGCGTCATCGACCTGCCCCGCGCCGAGCGGAGTCGTGTCGCGGTAGCTCAGCAACCGGAGGTCAAGCCCCTTGCGGGCGGCGTTCTGTATGTGTCGCTGGCCGCGGAACCAGTCGAAGGCCTCCGGGAACAAGCTGAATATGTCGAGGCGTCTCACTCCAAGATCTCGACGAGCACCCGGCGCTCTTCCTTAGTCGCAGCGGCGCGGGCGACCGTGCGAATGGCGTTGGCGATCCTTCCGCCGCGCCCGATCACGCGACCGAGGTCGTCCTCGGCGACGGTCACTTCCAGAACGACGTCGCCGTTCTCCTCCAGCTCCTCGACTTGCACCGCGCCCGGGTCCTCGACGAGTGCCCGGACGAGGTATTCGACGAGCTCCCTCATTTCGTCCCGGTGGCCTCGATCCCCTTCGCTCGAAGCAGCTGGGCGGCGGTGCGCGACGGCCGGGCGCCGTGTTCGAGCCAGTGGCGCGCCCGCTCCTCGTCGATCACGATCGTCGACGGCTCGGTCCGCGGGTTGTAGTGGCCGATCGTCTCGATCGTGCGCCCATCGCGCGGCGAAGCGCGGTCGGCGACGACGACGCGCCAGTGCGGGTTCTTGTTGGAGCCCATCCTCCTGAGTCTGATTCGGACGGCCATCGGATCGGTGAGGTTACTGGGTACGCCGCAGACCGCACGATTGCTGGTACGCCGCGCGCAATTGATTTCTGGTTAGCGCCCTCGCAGCATTTGCTCGGGGCTCGGCATGCGACCCTCGGCGAGCTGCTTCATCAGCTTCTGCATCTGGCCGAACTGCTTGGTGAGCTGGTTCACCGACTGGACGTTGGTGCCCGCGCCGCGCGCGATCCGCTTGCGCCGCGACCCCTTGATGATCTCGGGCCGGGCACGCTCTTCGGGCGTCATCGAGAGGATGATCGCTTCGAGCCGATCGAACTCCCGCTCGTCCATGTCCGCGTTGCGGAGCTGCTTCATCGCGCCGCCCGTACCCGGCAGCATCCCGAGGAGGTTGGTAACCGGCCCCATGCGCCGAACCTGCCGCATCTGCTTGCGGAAGTCCTCGAGCGTGAACTGCTGTTTGCGGATCTTTCGCTCTAGCTCCTGCGCCTGGTCGCGGTCGGAGACCTCCTCCGCCCTCTCGATCAGCGACATCACGTCTCCCATGCCGAGAATCCGGCTGGCCATGCGCTCGGGCTGGAAGCGCTCGAGCTCCTCGATCTTCTCCCCGGTCGACGCGTAGAGCACCGGCTTCCCGGTCACCGCCTTGACGGACAGCGCGGCGCCGCCGCGGGCGTCGCCGTCGAGCTTCGTCAACACAACGCCGTCAAAGTCCGTTCGCTCCGCGAACTCGTCGGCAACGTTGACGGCGTCCTGACCGGTCATCGAGTCAAGCACGAGCAGGACGTCGTGTGGCTTGATCCGCTTCTTGATCCTCGCCAGCTCGTCCATCAGCGCCTCGTCGATGTGGAGCCGGCCCGCGGTGTCAACGATCAACACGTCGCGCTGCTCGGCGCGCGCCCGGTTTACGGCCCACTCCGCGATCTCGACCGGATCGGGGTCGGTGCCCTTCTCGTACACGGGGACGTCCGCCCGCTGGCCCACCGTGACGAGCTGGTCGACGGCCGCGGGCCGCTGTGTGTCGCACGCCGCCAGCGCCGGAGTCCGGCCGTCCTTTGCCAGCCGCTTGGCGAGCTTGGCGCACGCGGTCGTCTTACCCGACCCCTGGAGGCCGGCCATCAGGATCACCGTCGTTCCGCTCGGAGCGAACACGATCTCGCGCCCGGCGCCGCCCATCAGCTTCGCGAGCTCCTCGCCTGTGATCTTCACGACCTGCTGGCCGGGGTCGAGGCTGTCGAGGACGCCCTCGCCGAGGCAGCGCTCCTTGAGCTCCGTCGTGAACGACTTCACGACCTTGAAGTTGACGTCGGCCTCGAGTAGGGCAAGCCGAATCTCGCGCATCGCGCGGTCGACGTCGGCCTCGCTCAGCTTGCCGCGCGAGCGGACCTCGGAAAGCGTCGATTGGAGACGGTCGGAGAGCTGGTCGAACACCAACGGTCCAGCTTAGAGGCTGTCTCGAAACCCCAGCGCGTGCGGCTGGCAAGTGCCGGGCCGTGGCAGGCAAGGACGCAGCCAGCCGACGCGTGGCGGAGCCACGCGAGGCGGCGAGGACGCAGCCTGGCGCGGTCCGGTGCTGCCAGGCGCGCGTGTGGGGTTTTGAGCCAGCCTCCGGGGGGTCGGGCCTATTTCCCGAGCAAGGCGACCGCGAACTCACGCGGGTCGAATGGGCGAAGGTCCTCGAGCGACTCCCCCACCCCGACCAGCTTCACGGGGATGCCGAGCTCGCTCGAGATCGCGAGCGCTATGCCGCCCTTCGCCGTCCCGTCGAGCTTCGTCAACGCCACACCGGTGACGTCGACGGCGTCCGAGAACGCCTGCGCCTGGCGGAGGCCGTTCTGGCCCGTGGTCGAGTCGATTGTGATCAGCGTCTCGTGCGGGGCCCCGTCGAGTCGTTTCGCGATCACGCGTCGAACCTTCGCGAGCTCCTCCATCAGGTTTCCGTGGGTATGGAGCCTGCCGGCGGTGTCGGCGATCACGACGTCGGCGCCGCGCGCCTCCGCGGCGGCGATCGCGTCGAATGCGACCGCGCCGGGATCGCCGCCGGGCGCTCCCTTGACTATCTCGGACCCCGCGCGATCGGCCCATGCCTCGAGCTGCTCGACGGCCGCCGCGCGGTAGGTGTCCGTCGCGGCCAGGATCACCGAGCGCCCGAACTCGCGCTGGAGGTGCCACGCGATCTTTCCGATCGTCGTCGTCTTGCCGCTGCCGTTGACCCCCACCACCATGATCACCGTGGGGCTGCGCGTGAGGTCGATCCGGCCGTTGCCGGGATCCGCCACCTCGGCGAGCATCTCGATCAGCAGCGCGCGGGCCGCGTCGGGGTCGGCGACCCGCCCAGCCTCGGCCTCCTGCTCGAGGCGCCCTACGACGTCCGCGGTCGCCCGCGCCCCCAAGTCGGCGAGTATGAGCGTCTCCTCGAGCCGTTCCCACGTCTCCGCGTCGAGCGTTTCGCCGAGGCTCGCTGAGAGCTCGTCGGCGAGTGCCCTGCGGCTCTTCGAGAGGTTGTCGCGGAGGCGGCGGAAAACACCTCTGCGCTCCTGCGGATCGCGCTCCTCTTCCGACTCCGGTCGGTCTGGAGCGCCGTCCGCAAGCACGAACAGCTCCTGCCACGTCGTCGCCATCGGGGTGGAGAGGCTACGCGGGTAGGGTTCGGCGCGTCACGCAACGCGAGGAGTAGGACATGGGCAAGTTGATCTACTTCGCGATCGCCTCGCTCGACGGCTACGTCGCGGACGCGGACGGCAAGTTCGACTGGGGCGAGCCGGACGAGGAGGTGCACACGTTCGTCAACGACCTCGCGCGACCGGTCGGCACCTACCTCTACGGGCGCCGGCTGTACGAGGTGGTGGCCGTGTGGGACGACGCCAAAGCGTTCTCCGACGAGCCGCCCCATATCCAGGACTTCGCTCAGCTCTGGCAGGGGGCCGAAAAGGTCGTGTACTCGAGGACGCTCGATGCCGTCTCCACCACCAGGACGCGCATCGAGCGAGAGTTCGACCCCGACGCGGTCCGGCAGATGAAGGCCGCTGCCGACCGGGACATGATCGTGGGCGGTCCCGCACTCGCGGCCCACGCGTTCCGCGCCGGGTTGGTGGACGAATGCCACCTGTTCCTGGCGCCGGTCGTGGTCGGAGGCGGCAAGCAGTCCCTCCCCGACGATCTCCGCCTCGATCTCGAGCTGGTGGACGAACGCCGTTTCGGCAACGGCATGGTTCACCTCCGCTACCGCACGAGGACGTGAGCAGGGGCGCCGGCCGAATGCTCGGACCCTACGCCGCCTCGGCCGCCTCGGCGGGCTCCGGCTCGGGCTCAGCGCGCGGCAGCCGGCGCGAGATCACCTTCGTGATCCCGCCCTCGGCCATGCTGACGCCGTAAAGGACGTCGGCTGCGTCCATGGTGCGCTTCTGGTGGGTGACGATCACGAACTGTGCCCGCTTCGCGAATCGCCGCACGAGCTGGAGGAAGCGGTCGATGTTTGCGTCGTCGAGCGCCGCCTCGACCTCGTCGAGGATGTAGAACGGCGACGGTCGTGCGAGGAACACCGCGAACAGGAACGCAAGCGCGACGAGCGACTTCTCACCGCCGGAGAGCAGCGATAGGCGGCGTGTGGCCTTGCCAGCCGGGGTGACCTCGATCTCCACACCGTGGTCCTCCTCTTCCTGGTCCTCCTCGGCTAGAGGGGGTTCGGGCGGCTCGGGCCCCGCGCCACCGAGCACTCGCTTAGGGCCCGGCACTTCGACGAGGCGCAGGCGGCCGCGGCCGCCCGGGAACAGGTGCTCGACGAGCTCCTCGAAGTTGCGCGCGGTCGCCTCGAACGTCTCCTCGAAGTCGGCCTTGATCCTGCGGTCGGTCTCCCGGATCACCTTCTCGAGCTCCGCCAGCGCGGTCTCGAGGTCCTCGCGCTGGTGCTCGAGTTCCGAGACGCGGTCGCGCGCCTCCTCGTACTCGCGCTCGGCGAGCGGGTTCACCGGCCCGAGCTGCTCGCGGCGCCGCGCCAGGCGTTGGAGCTTGCGCTCCACGTCGGCCCGGTCGTCCTCGCCGAGCATCTCGGCCGCTGCTCCGAGCTGGACATCGAGCCGGGCGCCGATCCGCTGAAGCTCGGCGAGCACCTCATCGCGGCGCTCTTCGAGGTGCGCCAGTTTCACCTCGGCCTCGGTGACAGCCTCGGCCGCCGAACGCAGCTCGGCCTGAATCGCGTACTCCCGCTGCGAGCATTCGCGCAGCGCCTCGGTCACGTCCCCGGTGTCTTCGTCCTCGAGCATGCGCCGCTCGAGCGCGTCGATGCGCTCCCCGATCGCCTCGCGTCCCGCAGCGACCGCCTTCGCGGCGGCGCGGAGCCGCGGCAGGAGCTGCGCCTCGGCGGCAACGCGACGCTCCAGCGAGTCTTGACGGCTCTTGCCCAGAAGGCGCTCTGCTCGCGCGGATGCACGCGCCGCCCGCTCGGAGCCCTCGCGGACCCGAGCCAGCTCCTCGCTGATGTCGCCCTGGCCGGCACGCGCCCGCAGCAGCGCCCGGGTGGCGCCGCCCAGAGCCTGCTCGATTCGACGGAGCTCGATCGACATCGGGTCGCCCTCGGCGTTCCCCTCTTCGACCACGAGCTCGGGCACCAGGTCGCCCAGCGCATCTCTCCTCCGCTCGAGGGCGACCTCGAGCTCCGACGATCGGCCCGAAAGCGACTCCGCGCGGACGCTGAGCCGCTCGTGGAGACCCCGCAGCGCCGTCATCCGACCCCACAGGATCGTGCGCTCGCGGTCCCGCTGCGCGAATTGCTCCTCGATCTCGGTGCGGCGCCTGTTGATCTCGGCGAGCCGGCCCTCGATCGCGTCCCTACCCTCGCGCGCCTTCGTGGCCTCGCGGCCGGTCCGCGCCAGATCGCTCTCGTGGACGCGGAGCTCGTCGGCGACCAGGCTCGCTCGCAACTCGAGCGTCTCGCGCTCGAGCCGGGCGTGGGTCTCCGCCGCCTGAGCCTGACGCTTGAGCGGGCGGAGGTGGCTGCGTGCCTCGCGCTCGACGTCGAGGGCCCTGTCGAGATTGTCCCGCGTGCGCTCAAGCTTGAGCTGCGCGCGGCGGCGCCGCTTGCGGTGCTTTCCGAGACCCGCCGCCTCCTCGACGAGCAGACGGCGATCTCGAGGCTTGGAGTGGACGACCTCCTCGACGTTGCCCTGGCTGATTACCGAGTGCATCTCGCCGCCGAGGTTGGCGTCGGAGAGGACCTCGAGGACGTCGGCGAGCCGGCAGCGCGCGCCGTTGACGCGGTACTCGCCCTCGCCGGAGCGATCGAGGCGGCGCTTGATCGCGAGCTCCGAGAACGGTGCATCCGCCGGTGACCCGGCCGAACCGGACGCGTCAGCGGAGGATTCGGCCGGCCCTGATTCATTCTCGATCACAACCTCTACCTCGGCGAAGCGGCGTCGGCTCTGGCCCTTGCCGCCGGCGAAGATCATGTCCTGCATCGTCTGGCCACGCACCGCGAGCGGGCTCTGCTCACCGAGCGCCCACAGCACCGCGTCCGTGATGTTCGACTTCCCGCACCCGTTCGGTCCCACGATCACGCTCACCCCGGGCGAGAACACGAGCCGCGTGCGGTCGGGGAAGGACTTGAAGCCCTTCATCGTGATCGACTTCAGATGCATCGCGGAAGCATAGGCTCGCCCGGGGACCGGACGGACGGGCTAGCGAGGAATGTGGTCCAGGGCTTCTGCTGCCGCGGCCTGCTCGGCGTCCTTCTTGCTGCGACCGCTGCCCCGACCGAGAACCTCGTCGGCAACCGCCGCGGTGACCTCGAACCACCGTTCGTGAGGGGCGCCGGTTTCACGTACGACCTCATACGTGACGCTTGCACCTCGACGCGCGAGTTCCTCCTGGAGAGTGGACTTGAAATCGAGCGTGGTCTCGCTCGCGAGCTCGATCTGTGCGTCGAACGCGCTCACGGTCGCGGCGGCCGTGCGCTCGAACCCGTACTCCAGGTAGCAGGCGCCGATCATCGCCTCGGTGACCGAGGCGAGGGCCCGCTCGCTTGAGATCAGCTCCTCGGGCGAGATTCCCTCGCCGCCCGCCGGCATGGCCTCGCGGAGCCGCTCGGGAAAGCCGAGCGCGATCGCCACCGCCGCGCAGGCGCGACCGCTCACGGAGTGGCCGTGCACCTTCGTGAGCCGTCCGATGTCGGCGCTCGGGAAGCGCTTGAACAGCTCCTCGCCGACCGCGAGCCCCAACACCCCGTCGCCGAGGAACGCGAGGCGCCCGTAGGAATCGGTTCGCTCCACGACCCACGATGCGTGGGTGAGCGCCGTGCGGCTCAGCTCATCGGGCAGATCGTCGATCAGCCGAGCGAGCGCGGAGACGTCAGCCCGTCGTGTCGCCCCAGACCGTCCCGCCTCGGCTGCGTCACCCAACCGCGGGACGCCCATCTCCGGTTACGAGCTCGGGACGTGCTCGACGACGAAGTCGACCGCCTCCCGCACGGTCTCGATCCGCGCCGCTTCCTCCTCGCTGACCTTGATTCGGTACGAGTCCTCGAGCTCCATCACGAGCTCGTACAGGTCGAGCGAGTCGGCGTCGAGGTCCTCGCGGAAGCGTGTGTCCTCGGTGATCCGATCCGGGCCCACCTCGAGCTCTGACGCCAGATGCGCACGCACCTTCTCGAACACCTCGTCGCGACTCATCGCAAGGTTTTGCGCTCGGCCCTCCATCAAATTCCCCCGGCAAGCCGCGGCACAGCCGCGGCGAGGGGGCAATGCCCCCTCGGCGCTGCGAAAGCGGCGCCTTGCCGCCCACCTTTATAGAGCCTCGCGCTCACGACACCGCACTCCTATCACGCTCCAGGCTCGCCCGCACCGCCGCTCGGCTCGCGCCGGAGCGCTCCAGCAGTTCGGCGGTGCGCTCCACGGCGCGCTCGCGTGCACCGCGCTCGGCGAGGCGGATGGCGTTCGCGATCCCGGCTGGCCCCGAGTTGCCGTGGGCGATCACGGCCACGCCGCGCAGGCCGAGGAGAATCGCGCCTCCGGTGCTCTCCGGATCGAGCTCGCGTCGCAGCCGCCCCAGCGAGCGGCGCATCAGCAGGCCGCCGATCGCCGCGAGGAACCCCGACTTCGCCGCGTCGCGAACTGCGCCGCCGACGGCGCCGGCGGTCCCCTCCATCGTCTTCAGCGCCACGTTGCCGGTGAAGCCGTCGGTGACGACCACGTCGGCGGCGCCGATCGCGAGGTCGCGGCCCTCGACGTTGCCGATGAACTCGATGCCGTCGGCCCCGGCGAGCGCCTCGTGCGCCGCGACCACGGTGGGCGTCCCCTTGCCGCGCTCCTCGCCCACCGAGAGCAAGGCGACGCGGGCGCGCGCGACGCCGAGCACGGCTTCGCTGAACGCGGCGCCGAGGTAGGCGAATTGGACCAAGTGCTGCGGCCGGGCCTCCGCGTTCGCGCCCGCATCAAGCAGCAGGAGGCGCCGCTCCGGGTGCTCGGGGATCGGGATCTGAACCGCAATCGCCGGACGGTGGACGCCGTGCATCCGCTTGAGCGCGAACAGCGATGCCGCGAGCGCCGCTCCCGTGGAGCCGGCGCTGACCAGGGCGTGCGAGTTGCCCTCGGCGACGTCCTGCGCTGCGAGGACGATCGACGCGCCGGGCTTCTGGTGAACTGCGCGGACCGGCTCGTCCTCATTCGAGATCGCATCCTCGGCGCGACGAATCTCGACGCGGTGGATTCCGACCAGCGGCACGAGGTCGGACTGGAGCCCGAATGCCCGCACGCGTATTCCGTCCCGCGCGGCGGCCTTCGCGCCGGCTGCGATCACCTCGGCGCCGCCGTCGGCTCCACACGCGTCGAGCGCGATCGTCAGCGGGTCGTTCGGTGGGTCGCTGACGACGCCCTGCGGCTGATCCAAGCGGCCTACTCCTCCGTGGCCTCGGCAGCGCGCTCCGCGACGGGCTCTTCGATCGCATGGCTCACGACTTCCCTGCCGGCGTACGTGCCGCACGTAGGGCAGACGCGGTGGGGAAGCCGCGGGCTGTGGCACTGCGGGCACTCGTTCAGCCTCGGCGCGGAACTGCGGTCGTGGGCACGGCGCGAATCGCGCCGAGCAGATGAGGTCCTCTTCTTGGGAACCGCCATGACCGGGAAATGCTAGTGGACGCTCAGGGCCCGTACACGCTGCGCTCGAGGATGTCCGTCAACGCGTCGAGCAGCGCAAGGTCGTCGAGCGAGCCCGCGCGGGCGTGCTGCTGGTAGCAGGCGTGGTTCGTCATCCAACACAGCACGAACGCCTTCGCGGCGGCCGCCTCGGGCTCCTCGCCCTCCTCGACCAGCCGCCGCTCCGTCGCGTCGATGAACCGCCCGACAAGGTTGCGCCAGAACTCTCCGATCTCCTCGTCGTAGGTCGCCGCCTCGACGACCGCCCCCAGCAAGCTGGCGTGACGCGCCCAGGTTCCGAGTATCGCGGCGAGCGCAGGGCGGACGTCGGCGCGCCCCTCGGTCCCGCTCCACCACGTGTCCGCCTGCTCGTAAAGCGTCTCGGCGACGGTTTCGGTGAGGCGGATCAGCAGCTCGCGCTTGTCGCGGAAGTAGAGGTAGAAAGCGGTCCGAGGCCGACCCGCCTTCGACGCGATCTGCTCGACGCTCAGCTCCGCATAGGAGCGGCCCTCGTCGAGCAGCGCCTCGGTGGCGCTGAGGAAGGCCTGCTCACCCTCCCGCCTGCGCTCGCTCGCGCCGGCCCCGCTTCTCGACAGAACGGCCACCGCGCCATCCTAGCGGGTGTTAGACAGGCTGTTAGACACAGTGTCTAGGAAGTGGTGCGGTCGCGACCCCGGGGACGCTCCGAACCGAGCAGCAGGCGCGCGAGTTGAAGCTGCTCGAGCCGCAGCAGCTCTACGAGCTGTGGGAGCGCCACCAGTGGGCCTCGCGGGACATCGACTTCAGCGCCGATCGCGTAGCACTGAGCCAACATCACCGACGAGGAGCGTGAATGGGCGATCTGGATCCTGAGCTCGTTCTCCGTCGGCGAGGAGCGCGTGACCACGCAGCTCTCGGGGTTCCGCTCGCGGCCGAGCCGGTCCCGGCGTAGCTACTCGAACTTGATCTCGCGCAGCTTGGCCATCGGGCCGGGATGGGCCTCGGCCTCGTGCCGGTGCTCGTCGGGGTCCGCGTCGTTGAGCGCAGCGCCGCACACCGGGCACAGGCCCTTGCAGTCGGCCCGGCACACGAACTGCGCGGGCATCGCGAGCGCCAGAGCGTCGTGGGCCCACTTGCCGACGTCGAGCTCGTCGCCCTCCACGTACGGGCTGCTCAGCCCCTCCTCCTCCGATCCACCCGGCTGGTCGACCTCCCGCGCGTCGACCGCGATCCGCATCCCGGCGTCCCCGAGGCACCGAACGCACGGACCCTCGACCGGCGCGTCGAAGCGAAGCCGCAGCGAGTAGCCGACGTTCGTCCGCGACACGTCGACGCGAGCCGGGATCGTCCCGCCCGCGACCGCGTAGCCTTGTTCGCCGTAGGAGAGCTCGCCGGGGTCCACATCGACCTCGACCCGCCGCCCGTCTCCAGGGGAGCGGGCGAACCGCGCGAGATCGAGGATGTCAGCCCGCTGCGCCATCGAAGAGATTCGGATCGGGGCTTAGTCTGAGGGTAGCGTGGGCGGCCAGTTCCACTGGACACCGGACACCTACCTGGACGTGATCCGGGCCGAGGTCCCGCGCTACGACGAGCTCCAGGAGCACTCGATCGAGGCGATCCCGTTCCCGCCGGCGCGCGTGCTCGAGCTGGGAATCGGCACTGGCGAGACGACGCGCCGGCTACTCGAGCGCTACCCGGAAGCACAGGTGGTCGGGCTCGACTCGGGCCCGGAGATGGTCTTTCGCGCGAGGGAGATGGGGATCGAGGTGCGGCTGGCACGGATGGAGGACCCGCTGCCGGATGGCCCGTGGGACCTGGTCCTGTCGGTGCTCTCGGTCCACCACCTCGTCGCCGAGGGCAAGCGGGACCTGTTTCGCCGCGTCCGCGAGCAGTCGCGCTCGCTAGTGCTTGGCGACGTGGTAATCGCCGACGCCCAGATAGCGCCGGTCGACCCGGAGTTCGACTTCCCCGACCGCGCGATCGATGTGGCGGGATGGTCCGGCGGCGAGATCGTGTGGGAGGCCGACGACCTCGCGGTGATTCGCGCCGAATACGAGTGAGCCCGCCTCCTGCCGGGCGGGCCCACGGCGACCGCTCATCGAGCGGCACTCGCCTGTTGAGATCAGCCTACAACCGACGAGGGCCGGATGGACAAAGCTGCGCGGGCCGCGCAGCCGAGCATGAGACGGCGCTGTAGCGGCTGCTGCTAGCCGACTTCGAGCGGCTCTTCCTCCGCCTCGGAGCCCGCGAGCCTCGAGCGGCCGCGACGGACAGCGGCGAGGAACTTCTCCAGGTTGACCTCGAGCGTCGAGAGGATCTCGTCGGCGTAGTCCTCGGCGCCGAGGCGGATCTGGCGCTCGGTGTCGCGGGCGTCCTCGATGATCTCCTCGGCCCCGCGCTCGGCCTGCTTGTAGACCTCCTCGTCGGAGATCAGGCGCGCCTGCTCCTCGCGCGCCTCCTTGATGATGCGCTCCGCCTCCCGCTTCGCCTCGGCGAGCATCTCCTGGCGCTCCTTGACGATCCACCGGGCCTGCTTGATCTCCTCGGGAATCGTGGCCCGCATCTGGTCGAGCAGGTCGTAGATCTCCTCGCGATCGACGCGGACCTGATCGGTCAGCGGAACGGGCCTCGCGTTGTGCACGAGGTCGTCGAGCTTGTCTATGAGCACCAATACGTCCATTACAGGTCGCTTAAGCTTAGGGACTGGGGACAATGCGTTGCAACAGTCGCTTGCTTCGTCGCGTCCGTGCAAGCTCCTGCCCAACGCGCGAGGCGGGCCCGCGCTATGTGCTCAGCGCTTCAGCCGCTCGGCCAGGGCGTTCGACACCGGCCGCGGAACGAGGTCCGACACGTCGCCGCCGAACGTAGCGAGCTCCTTCACCCCGGTCGAGGAAAGGAAGCTGTAGTTGGGCGACGAGATGATGTAGACGCTCTCGAGGTCCGGCGCGAGGTTGCGGTTGAGCTGGTTCATCTCGAACTCGTACTCGAAGTCGGAGATCGCGCGCAGGCCCTTGACGATTGCGGTCGCGCCGTGGTCGCGGGCGAACTCGACAAGCAGGTTCGAGAACACCTCGACCTCGACGTTCCCGAGCTCGGCCGTCGCGTCGAGGATGAACTCGCGCCGCTCGTCCCCGGTGAACAGAGTCTTCTCCTTGCGCACCGGCTGGCGAACCACCCCGACCACGACCCTGTCGAAGATCCTGGCAGCGCGGGTGATGATGTCGATATGGCCGTTGGTGACAGGGTCGTAGCTCCCTGGGCAGACGGCGACGCGATCCCCTTCCGCCATCAGCCGTCCTCCCCGTGCACGCGGATCGTGGTGTCTCCGTAGCTGCGTTCGACCTCGACGGGCAGGCTCAGGTCGAGCGGGCTGCGCGCGTCGCTCTCGACGATCACGCGGCCTCCCTTCGCGAGGCGTTCCGGGAGGAGCCTGTCGAGCTCGGGGCCAAGGCGGTCGGCGAGTTTATACGGGGGGTCGCAGAACACGAGGTCGAAACGGCTCCCCCCGCTACCCAGGTAGCGGATCGCGTCGGCGCGGACCACGACGCATCGTTTGCCGACCCTAAGCGCTTCGACATTGTGCCGCGCGGTGCCCGGCTCGGTGTCAACGAGCACCGCGCTCCCCGCCCCTCGCGAGATCGCCTCGATCGCGAGCGCTCCCGTCCCGCAATAGAGGTCGAGCACGCGCGCCCCGCCGACATCGCCGAGGATCGAGAACACCGCCTCGCGCACCCGATCCGCCGTGGGCCGCACGTCGCTGCCCTTCGGCGCCTCGAGGCGGCGACCGCCCAGCTCACCGGCCACTACGCGCACGTGGTTCCCTACGCCGCGATCGGCTCGGCGCGCTCGTCGCCGAACCGCATCCGGGCGGCGTCCATCAGCGGGCCGAGTTCGGGGGCGTCGAGCGAGCCGTGGCGGTGCAGCAGGGCGAGGACTTCGTCGCGAGCGCGCAGCAGCGTCCCTGAGTCCCGAGGCAGGGTGGCGGCGCGAAAGCGCGGCAGGCCGTGCTGACGGGTGCCGAGGATCTCGCCCTCGCCGCGCAGCGAAAGGTCGACCTCGGCGAGCTTGAACCCGTCGCGCTCCGAGGAGATCGTCTCGAGCCGGATCGTCGCCGCCTCGGCCTCCGTGTCGGCGAACAAGATGCAGGCGGATTCGTACTCCCCGCGGCCAACCCGGCCCCGGAGCTGGTGGAGCTGCGAGAGCCCGTACCGGTCGGCCTCCTCGATAACCATCGCCGAGGCGTTGGGGACGTCGATCCCGACCTCGATCACGCTGGTCGCGACGAGCACATCTGTCTCGCCCGAGGCGAACCTACCCATCGCCCGCTGCTTGTCGTCCGCCTTCATCTGGCCGTGCAGAACGTCAACCTCGAAGTCGCGGAACTCGCCCTTCGCCAGCCGCTCACCCTCCTTCGTCGCGGCGCGGGCCTGAAGCTTGTCCGACTCCGAGACCAGCGGGCAGACGACAAACGCCTGGCGCCCCTCGCGCAGGCGCTCGCGGATGAACTCGTACGCGCCGGACCGCTTCTCCTCCCCCACCACCCACGTCTTCACCGGCCGCCGTCCGGCGGGCAGCTCGTGGAGAGCGGTCACGTCGAGGTCGCCGTACGCGGTCATCGACAGCGTGCGAGGGATCGGGGTAGCGGTCATGTGGAGCGTGTGCGGGGCTGCGTCGCCGGGACCCTTGGAGTCCAGGGCGGCGCGCTGGTTGACCCCGAATCGGTGCTGCTCGTCCACGACCGCGAGCGCGAGCCGCGCGAACTCGACATCCCTCTCGATCAGCGCGTGGGTGCCAACGACCAGTTCGAGCTGGCCGTTCGCGAGGTGGGCGAGCGCCTCGCGCCGGCGTGCCGCCGAAGTCGACCCGGTGAGCAGCGTCGCCGACGGCAGCCCCGCCCCCGCCAGCAAACGCTCCAGCGTCTGGAAGTGCTGTTCCGCGAGCGTCTCCGTCGGGGCCATCAGCGCCGCCTGGTGGCCGCTCTCGACCGCGCGTAGCATCGCGTACAGAGCGCACACGGTCTTGCCCGAGCCGACTTCCCCCATCAACAGGCGCTGCATGGGCCGCTCCCCAGCGAGGTCGGTATCGATCTCCTCAACCGCCCGCGACTGGTCCGCCGTGAGCCCGAACGGCAACGACTTGATCCACGCCGGTGTCAGCTCGCCGGGGGGATCCAGTGCTGGTGCCCGCCGCGCCGCATCGTGCTTGCTGCGGCGAGAGGCAAGCGCCGCCTGGTGCAGGAACAGCTCCTCGAACGCTAGCCGCTGCCGGCCCACGTCGGCCTCGGCCAGATCAGAGGGGAAGTGAGCGGCGGCGAGCGCGTCCCCAACCGCCGCCAGCTCCAGCTTCTGGCGCAGACTGGATGGCAGTGGCTCGATCGCGTGGCGTGCGAACGCCAGCGCTTGCCACGCCCAGTCGCGGAGCTTCTGCGGCCGCAGCCGCGCGGACGCCGGGTGCACCGGGACGATGCCGGTCGTGTGCAGGCCGGCCGGTGGGACGCCGTCGTCGGGCTCATCTCCGACCACCTCGTGGGCGCTGACCTTGAACCCGGATCGGTCGAGCTTCCCGCTCAGCAGCACCCGAGTGCCCCCCGCGAGCTGCTCGGCGAGCCAGGGCTGGTTGAACCACACCGCCTTCGCGGGGCCCGACTCGTCCGCGACGGTCGCCTCGACGATCGTGAGGCGCCGGCGCCGGGTGGGTCGAAGCTTGACGCTGCGGACCTCGACCTCAACGGTCGCCTCCTGGCCGATGCGCAGCTCCCCGATCTCGCTCAGCGCGCTGCGATCCCGGTAGGTGTGGGGGAGGTGCCACAGCAGGTCGCCGATCGAGTCGATGCCCAGCTCCGACGCGGTCTCGGCAAGTCGAGGGCCAGCTCCCCGCAGCGCAGTGATGCGCACGGCCAGCCTGCTCGGGCGCGGCCGCGCGCGCAGCGGCGTCGCCGCTAGCAGCTCTCGGTCCTGCTGCTTGCCGCTCGCAAACGCTCGCGGTGGCTCGGAGAGTTCGGCGGAAGGGGGAGCCGCGGCAACGGAGGCCATCATCTAATTAGGCTACGCGGGCGATGGGTCGTATCGAGGAAAGGCTCGGCGAGCTCGGGCTGGAGCTGCCGGCGACGTTCGCGCCGCCCCCCGGCGTGGAGTTCAAGTTCGACCTCGTTCGGGTGAGCGGTGGCGTTGCGTACGTCTCCGGCCACGGGCCGCAGGACGGCCCGGAGACGTTGATCAGCGGCAAGGTCGGCGCCGACGTCACGGTCGAGCGGGGTTCCGAGGCCGCGAGACTCACCGGGCTGTCGATCTTCCAGTCGCTGAAGCAGGAGCTCGGCGAGCTCGACCGTGTCACCGGATGGGTGAAGGCGCTCGGCCTCGTCAACTGCGCGCCGGGGTTCAACAAGACGCCGGCTGTGGTCAACGGGTTCAGCGAGCTGGTGCTCGAGGTGTGGGGAGACGCGGGCCACCACGCGCGCTCGGCGATCGGGGCGTCAGAGCTGCCGTTCGACTGGCCGGTCGAGGTCGAGGCCGTCGTCGAGGTCGGCTGACGGTCAGCCGGACCGGGCCGTCGATGGCGGGCGGTGGCGACGGTAGATCTCCCGTACCCACTCCAGCGCCGGACGATCGGCAAGGTGCTCGCGGAACTCCCAACCGTCAGGCCTCGGTAGATCGTATGGGGTCTCGTCCGGCCACGCGAGCGGGAACAAAAGCGACGACGCGGTGAGGTCGGCGACGGTGAAAGCTTCGCCGACGAGGTACTCTCCGCCGTCGAGCTCGGCCTCGACCAGATCGAGCGCCGCCTTCACCTTGCGCCGGCTCGCCTCGACGTCGTCCGCATAGATGCGGTAGCGCCGGCGCGCCCACGCCATCCCGATCGGCAGCGTCGCGCGAAGTGGCGCGCGCACGACCGCCGGCTGCGCCGTGGTCATCAGCGCGCTTATGTAGTCGTTCGACCAGTCGTAGAAGGCGACGCGGCGGACGTCGTGTCCCAGCTCCTCGTCGAAGAACTCCTCGAGCTCGAGCGCCCGGCGGCGCTGATCGGCCGCCTCGGGGTAGAGCGGCTCCTCGGGATGACGGCGCTCGAGCTCGGCGATGATCGCGGTCGAGTCGCCGATCCGCTCGCCGTCGAGGTCGAGCACCGGGAGCGTGCCGCGGGCCGCGAACCACATCGCCCGTGGACCTCCCGGCAGCAGCGATCGCCGAATGTGCGGCACTCGCTTGCGGTCGAGTGCCCACCGCGCCTTCTCGTTGTAGTGGGAGAAGCTGTACTGCCACAGAATGGGAAGGTCGCTCACGCCTCCACCTCGATCTCGGAAAGCTCGAGCCACACCATGGTCGGGAATGGCATCGAGCGGTTTCGCGGTCCGACGGGGCGCACCCAGCGGCGGGTGGGGAACGTCAGCCCACCGGACTGGGTGTGCTCGGCGCAGTAGTGGGCGCCGTGGGCCCAGCCGCCGACCACCTTGGCGACGTAGTCGTGGCGGCGGAGCACGCCGCCGGGATCGAAGTAGAAGGTCTGGCGCGAGCTGTGGGTGTCGAGGTCGGTCGGGAACGTGACCTCCAGCCTGCGCCAGCTCTCGCCATTCTCGCTCCACGTCTCGCCCTCCCGGACCTCGACTCCCTCGCGGGTGAGCAGATATGGCGTCGTGAGGTAGTTCCACATCGCGTACCCGGCGAAGTAGGTCGAATCGAGCGCATCCCAACGCAGGTTGCGCCGCAGGCCTGTGCGGCCCGAGAAGGCGGCGCGCGGGTTGGTGCGGGACTCGATCACGGCGCCATCCTCAGCCTCGATACGGGCCTCGCCGCTATCGAACACTCCGCGCAGGCCATCCTTTGGGAACGGATCGAGCACCGTCCGCCGCTCCGCGGCCTCCACCGTTAGGTCGTAGTCGGCGAAACGGTTGCCGGGAACACGGGTGCGGATCAGCAGCCCGCCGGATCGCACGCGGGCGCGGATCTGTCGGGCGGCGGCCCACCGCTTGGTGCCGCCGTGAGCGTCGAGGACCTCCTCGAGCAGCCCTGAGTGCATGCTCCCCACGGCGCAGGCCCGCCTACTGGGCGGCGAGTAGCCACCACCAGTGCGGTTGCCCGCCGCTGTGGAGCTCGAGCTCGACTCCCTCGGGCACCTGACCCGGGATGTCCGCGAGCGGGATCGGGGCGCCGGCGCCCTGTATGACGGTCACGATCTCGGCGGCCTCGCCGAGCACCCGGATCGTGGCCGCGAGGGTCGAGCCCGCGCCTCCCCAGGCGACGATCTCGTCGCCGACGAACCCGACGGCGTCGCCGCGCACGAAGCGGCCCGCGGTGTCGTCACGGGCGGCGGGGGCGATCGAGCCCGTGCGCGTTCCGGACACAGCGGTGTCCAGTCGCTCGGCGTTGTCCGCGGCCGTAAGGTGGGCGTTGAGCTCGACTAGCGCCACGAGCCCGGCCTGGGGCGAGGTGCAGCCGAGAACCATCACCGGCTTCTCCGAGAGCTCGGATGCCCGCTCGGCGGCCAGCACGACGTTCGCCGAGTTCGGCAGCACCAGCACCTCCTCGGCCCGCACCTCGTGGATCCCGGCGAGCAGCTCGTACGTCGAGGGGTTGAGGGTGGGCCCGCCGTCGACGACGTGCGCGCCGAGCTCCTCGTAGAGCGCCTTGATCCCCTCGCCGGATGCGACGGCGACGACCCCGGTTCGACCCGGCTCGCCTAGGCGCTCCTCGCGAGCCGCGATCTGCTCTCGCATGTCGGCGACGTCGAGCCGCTGGACCGCGCCGGCCTCCTCGAACAGGGCCACCGCGTCGCCGGGATCGTCGGTGTGGACGTGGACCTTCAGAGTCGCCTCGTCCCCGACGACGAGCACGGAATCTCCGATCTCTTCGAGCTGGGGCACATAGGAGCGCGGCTCCAGGCCGCTGCCGGTAACGATGAAGTTGGTGCAGTAACGAAAGCGGCTGTCCTCGTGGTGCGGACGCGTGGTCCGGACCGGCTCGTGATGTGGGAGCTCCGGCATCGCGTCCACCTCGCCGCGCAGTCCCGCAACCACGCCGCTCAAAATGAGGACGATCCCGTACGCGCCGGCGTCGACGACGCCGGCCTTGGTGAGCACGTCGAGCTGATCAGTCGTTCGCTCGACGGCCTCCTTGCCCGCCACGGTGGCCTTGTCGAGAACCTCTGCGAGGAGCGCGTCCTGCGCTTCGTCGGACGCTTCGAGATCGAGGCGGGGCCGCTTCATGTGGGCGAGCTCCTGCGCCACGACGTGTGCCATCTCGCGCATCACGGTGAGCATCGTCCCCTCGGCCGGGTCGCGCACCGAGGTGTAGGCCGCGTCCGCCGCGCTCGCGAATGCCGCGGCGACGAGCACCGGGTCGACGAGCTCACCCGGTCGGCTCACGAGCTCCTCGGCCGCCCCGCGGACGATCTGGCTCAGGATCACGCCGGAGTTGCCGCGCGCTCCCATCAGCGCGGCCCGCGCCACCGCCTGGACGATCTCGTCGCGGCCGATCTCGTCGACCTTCAGCCCGTCGAGCCGATCGAGCTCGTCCATCACCGCGCGCATCGTCAGCGCCATGTTGTCCCCCGTGTCGCCGTCGGCGACAGGGAACACGTTGAGGTCGTTCACCTCCTGACGGCGCGCTTCGAGATGCCGGCAGGCGACTTCGACCACCCTGTGGAAGCGCTCGATGGAGGGATCGGCCATAGGCGGGAGGCGGATTATTCCGCCAACCGGCCGGCTATGCAGCCTTGGCGACCTTGTTCGCCTTCAGGCAGCGCGTGCACACGTACACGCGGCGGACGCGCCCCTCGTCGTCGATCCGGACCTTCTGGAGGTTCGGGTTGAAGCGCCGCCGCGTGGCGACCATCGAGTGGCTGCGCGAGTTTCCGAACGCGGGCTTCTTGCCACAGCTGAAGCAGACCTTGGCCATCGCGCGGGAGATGGTAGCGGGGAGCCCCCTTGCCGCTGGCGCAAGCGACCTCGCCGATTCGCGGGATCCCGGTGGGAGCGGCGCCTACTCGAACGAGCGCAGAAGGAGCGCCATCCGCATGACCGCGGTCGCCGCGTCGTGTCCCTGATCGCGCTTCTCGCCCCCTGCCCGCGCCAACGCCTGGTCCATGTTCTCGGCCGTGATCACACCGAACGTGCACGGAACGCCTGTCGTGAGCGCGACGTCCTGGACGCCGCGGGCGGACTCGGCGCACACATGCTCGTAGTGGCTCGTCTCGCCGCGGATCACCGCGCCGAGGCAGGCGACGCCTGCGAACCGGCCCGACTCGGCGCACCACTTGGCCGCGAGCGGGAGCTCGAACGCGCCCGGCACCTCGTGGGTGTGCACCGACGCAGCGCTCACCCCTGCATCGGAGAACGCCTCGACGGCCCCGTTGACGAGCCGCTCCGCGATTTCGCCGTAGTAGGTCGCGACGCAGATCGCGAACTCCGAGCGGCCGAGGTGCGCGCGCTCCTTGTCCGAGAACACGCCGGCCGCATCACGCTCACCCACGAGCGTGTCCGTCGTCCTGGCTCTCCCCTTCGGTCTCGCTCGCGCCGAGCGCTCCGCGCTCGGCCTCCTTCTGGTGCTCGTCGTGGATCAGCTCCTCGTCGAGTGCCAGGCCCTGGTGGTGGAGCGTGTGACCGAGCAGCTCGGCCTTCTGGCGCAGATAGGCCTCGTTGTGCGGGTTCGGGATCGACTCGATCGGGAGCTGCTCGGTGACGGAGAGGCCGTAGCCCTCCATCCCGATGATCTTCTTCGGGTTGTTGGTCAGGATCCGGATGCTGGTCAGCCCGAGGTCTCCGAGTATCTGCGCGCCGATCCCGTAGTCGCGGAGGTCGGCCGGCAGGCCGAGCTTGAGGTTCGCCTCGACCGTGTCGAGCCCGTCCTCCTGGAGCCTGTAGGCGCGCAGCTTGTTGAGGAGACCGATCCCGCGCCCCTCCTGCGACAGGTACAGAAGCACGCCGAGGCCCTCGCGCTCGATCATCGCCAGCGCGGATGCGAGCTGGTCGCCGCAGTCGCAGCGCAGGCTGTGGAACACGTCGCCGGTCAGGCACTCGCTGTGGACCCGGACGAGGACGTCCTCGCGGCCCGCAACCTCGCCCTTGACCATGGCGACGTGGTGCTTGTCGTCGACGAGCGACCGGTACCCGACGGCGCTGAACTCGCCGAACGCGGTCGGCAGCCGGGTGGCGACGACGCGCTCGACCAGCTTCTCGGTGCGCCGCCGGTACGCGATCAGGTCGGCTACGGTGATCATCTTCAGCCCGTGCCGCTCGCAGTACGGCGCTAGGTCCGGGACACGGGCCATCGTCCCGTCCTCGTTCATGATCTCGCAGATCACTCCCGCCGGGATCAGGCCGGCGAGCCGGGCGAGATCGACGCTCGCCTCGGTGTGACCTGTGCGCTCGAGCACCCCGCCCTGCTTGGCCTTGAGCGGGAAGATGTGCCCCGGCTGGCGCAGGTTGGACGGGCCCGACCGGGGATCGATAGCGATCTGGACCGTGCGCGCGCGGTCGTGCGCGGAGATCCCGGTGGTCACTCCCTCCGCCGCCTCGATCGAGACGGTGAACGCCGTCTTCAGCGGCGCCTCGTTCTTCGCCGCCATCAGGTCGAGTCCGAGCTCGTCGCAGCGCTCGGGCTCCAGCGCCAGGCAGATCAAGCCACGCGCCTCCGTGGCCATGAAGTTGATCGCCTCGGGAGTCGCGAACTGGCCGGCGAGGACGAGGTCGCCCTCGTTCTCACGGTCCTCGCCGTCGCAGACCACGACCATCCGCCCGCGCCGAACTTCCTCGAGCGCCTCCTCGATCGTCGCGAACGGGGTCTTCGTCGTCTCGCTCATTCGGTTCCTTTCTCACCTAAGCCTGACACGAGCCGCTCGACGTAGCGAGCGATCACGTCCAGCTCGAGATTCACGCGCCTCCCCTCCCCCTTCTCGCCGAGCGTCGTCCGCTCGAGCGTCTCCGGGATCAGCGCGACCTCGAAGGTCCCATCCGAGACCCCGGCGATCGTGAGGCTGACGCCGTCCACGGTCACCGACCCGCGCTCGACGAGATATGGACGCAGGTCTTCCGGCACCGAGATGACCAGACGTCGTCCGAAACCATGCTCCGTCGAGCCGACCACCGCACCGGTGCCGTCGACGTGGCCCTGGACCAGGTGCCCGCCGAGGCGATCTCCGAGTCGCATCGGGAGCTCCAGGTTGACACGCTCGCCGGGCCGCAGGGGTCCGAGCGACGTGAGCTCGAGGGTCCGGTTCACGACGTCAGCCTCGAACGCGTCGCCGTCGGCGGCGACCGCGGTGAGGCAGGCGCCGTTGACCGCGATCGAGTCGCCGCTCGAGAGCTCGCTCGCGAGCGACGTGCGGATGCGGAGCCGCGCGCCCTCGTCGCCGGCGTCGATCCGCTGCACGGTCCCGATGTCCTCGATCAAGCCGGTGAACATCACCACTCCCTGAGGCGCGCGCGGGCGAGGAGATCGTCACCGACCCTGCCCCATTCGACCGCCAGCGCTTCGGCCGCGTCGGCCACTCGCTCCGCGCCCGCGCCCTCGATCAAGGGCTTCCCTCCGCCGAGGACCCGCGGGGCGATGAACAGCCGAAGCTCGTCGATCTCGCCCGCGCCGAGGAACGCGCCGGCGAGGGTCGGGCCGCCCTCGATCAGCAGGCTGGTGGTATCGCGCCGACCGAGCTCAGCGAGCGCCGAGCCGACGCGCTCCACGCGCGAACCGCCGGCGACGATCACCTCGACGCCCGCTTCGCGCAGCGCCGCCACGCGATCGTCGGGCGCGCCGTGCGCTGCGACGATCGTCACCGCCGCCTCGTCGAGCGATCGCACCAGCTTCGAGTCGAGAGGGAGCCGCGCCGTCGAATCGAAGATCACGCGGTTCGGCTGACGCTCGGCCACCGGCGTTCGCGCGGTCAGGAGAGGGTCATCCGCGAGCACCGTGCCGATCCCGACCACGACCGCATCTGACTCGCCGCGCCACCGGTGGACGAGCCCGCGGCTCGACTCGCCCGAGATCCACTTCGACTCGCCGCCGCTCGTCGCGACGCGGCCGTCGAGGGTGACCGCGGACTTCATCGTGACGAGCGGTCGCCCGGTGCGTGCGTGCTTTCGAAACGCCTGGTTGAGCAGTCGAGCGGAGGTCGCCTCGACTCCGTCGGCGAACGTGACCTCGATCCCCTCGTCGCGCAGTACGCCGGGGCCCCGCCCGCTCGCCTTCTCGGATGGATCGTCCGCGCCCACCACCACGCGCTCCACGCCCGCCGCGATGATCGCGTCGGTGCAGGGAGGCTGCCTGCGGTGGTGCGCGCACGGCTCGAGCGTCACGTACATCGTCGCCCCCGAGGGATCCTCGCCGCGCTCGCGCGAGTCTGTGAGTGCCGCGACCTCGGCGTGCACGCCGCCCAGCGCGGCGTGAAAGCCCTCGCCGATCGGCTCGTCGTCCTTGACCAGCACCGCGCCGACAAGCGGGTTCGGGCTCACCCGACCGCGCCCGCACTCCGCAAGCTCGAGCGCGCGTCGAAGGTGCGCTCGATCCTGCTCTGTCGCGACCGCGGTCAGGTCGGCCTCCTGGTGATGCTCACGCGATTGACTGGTCAGTCAACCAAGATTGTAGGCGCCCGGGAGACTCGATGGGCGCGGGTACTATGGCCCGGCCGTCAAGTGCCGACCTTGCGCTCGACGAGCCCCTATCTGCCGATGAAGCTGATCATCCAGATCCCCTGCCTCAACGAGGAAGACAGCCTCCCGCTGACCCTCACCGATCTCCCCCGCCACGTTCCGGGGTTCGCCGAGGTCGAGTGGCTCGTGATCGACGACGGCTCGACCGACCGTACCGTCGCGGTGGCGCGCGAGGCCGGCGTCGACCACATCGTCAGGCTGACCAACAACAAGGGGCTCGCGGCGGCGTTCCAGGCGGGGCTCGACGCTGCTCTGAAGCTCGGTGCCGACGTGATCGTCAACACCGACGCCGACAACCAGTACCGCGCCTCGGACATCCCGGCCCTGACGGCACCGATCCTCGAGGGCGAGGCGGACATGGTGGTCGGCGACCGTCAGGTCCAAACCCTCCAGCACTTCTCACGACCCAAGCGCGCCCTGCAGAGGCTCGGGAGCTCGGTCGTGAGATGGGCGTCGGGCACAACCGTCCCAGACACAACGTCGGGATTCCGCGCATACAACCGCGAGGCGGCTCTCCAGCTCCAGGTCGTGTCGAACTTCACGTACACGCTCGAGAGCCTGATCCAGGCCGGAAAGATGCTGGTTGCGGTCGACCACGTCCCCGTGAACACGAACCGGACGGGGCGCGAGTCGAGGCTGTTCGGCTCGACGTGGAACTACGTGCGGCGCAACGGGGTCGCGATCTTCCGGGCCTATGCCATGTACGAGCCGCTGCGCGTGTTCACGACCGCGGCGGTCGTGCTGGCGATCGCGGCGATGGCGGCGTGGACGCCCTTCCTCGCCGACTGGATCCTGAACGGCGACTCGAGTGGCCACGTCCAGTCGCTGATCCTCGGCGCCGTGCTCGCGATCGCCGCTGTGCAGATGTTCGCCCTCGGCGTGATCGGGGACGCACTCGCAGGGCAGCGGGTGATGGCGCAGCGCGCGTTCGAGCGCATACGGCGCGTCGAGCTGAGCCTCGGGATCGCGCCGTCGCACTACGAGCAGGCCGGTGTAGGCCGACCATCCAAGCCCGCCACAGACCCGGCCGAACCGGATGCGACAGCGGAGGATTCGGCCGGTGATGACGTGGCTGCTCCGGTCGGCGGACCGGAGTAACGCTCTGGACGCCGGCCAAGCCGCGAAGCGCTACGGACGCACCGCGGGCCTGCTGTCGGTCGCGGTCGGCGCGACCGGCTTCATCGTCTATCTCTACTTCGCGCTCGCCGCCCACAACCTCGACGCAGCGGACTACGGGGACATCGCAACGTTGTGGCTGGTCGTGTTCATCACCGTCGCCACGCTGTACCGGCCGGTCGAGCAGCTGCTGTCGCGGACGATCGCCGAGCGGCACGCGCGGCCGGGATTCCGCGGCCGTCCGGTACGGGTCGCGGCGACGATCCAGGCGGTCATCGCTGCCACCGTGACCGCGCTCTGCCTCGCGCTGCGCGGCCCGATCGAGGAGAGGCTGCTGTCAGATAACGCGACGCTGTACTGGATCATGGTCGTCTCGATCGCCGCGTACGCCGGCACCTTCTTTGCGCGCGGGTTTTTCGCCGGGCACCGCAGGTTCGGGCTCTACTCCGCCGTCCTGCTGTCGGATGCGTGCACGCGAATCCTGTTTCCGCTCGCGGTGGCGGTCGGCATCGCGAGCGGCACCACCGCTATCGCGCTGGGGATCGTCGCCGGTCCTCTGGTCAGCCTCGCGCTGGCGCCGGTGGTCGTCGTGATCGCGTTACGCGGCCGGCCCGGCAGGAGTCTCGAGGCGGTGGGCCCGGCCCGCCCGGGTGAGGCCGGCGGGGCCCTGGGACCGGAGTTCACTCTCGCCCACGGCAGCGGTTTTGCGGCGGCGGTCCTGTTGATCGTGTTCAGCGAGCAGCTCTTCCTGAGCTCCGGCGCGCTGATCCTCAGACTCACGGAAGGTGCGGTCGCGACCGCGTTCATCTTCAACGTCCTGATGCTTGCGCGGGCGCCGATCTACCTCTTCCAAGCGGTCGCGACGAGCCTTCTTCCCCACCTCACTCGGCTGCGCTTCAGATCCGACGGGGGGAGCGACGACGCCTTCCGCCTCTCGGTCCGGTTCACGCTCGGCGCGGTGATCGCTTTCGCGGCCCTCGTCGCCGCGGTCGTGGCCGTCGCGGGGCCGACGCTGATGCAGGTCGCGTTCAGCGACGAGTTCAGCTACGACCGCGTCGGGCTGTTGATAGTCACAGTCGGGATGGGCTTCTACCTCGCGGCCGCGACCCTCAACCAGGCGGCGCTCGCCCAGGGCCAGGCGCGCCGTGCCGCGATCTGCTGGATTGGGTGCGCGCTCGCCTACGTGGGCTGGAACCTGCTCCCCGTCTTCGAGCACTTTCGCCGGGTCGAGATCGGGTTCGCGCTCGCGGCGGCAACCCTGTGCGGGCTGCTGTTCCTGCTCTATCGCGCGCCCCAGCCGCGGGTGGAGGACGCCGTTCGACCGGACTCACCGCAGGAGATCGAGGCGCGGCTCGCCGCGGCTGACGAGGCCGGCTAGGCAAGAGCCGGGATGTCCGACGCTGAGCTGATCTTCGTTGCCGGCGCCCTGCTCGCGGTGGGCATCATCGCCGCGAAGGTCGCGGACCGCGTCCGGGTCCCCGGGCTGCTCCTGTTCGTCGCGCTTGGGATGCTCGTCGGGTCCGACGGCCCCGGCGGGGTGGAGTTCGAGAACGCCGAGCTGACCAGGACGCTGGGCACGATCGGGCTCGTGTTGATCCTGTTCGAGGGCGGTCTCTCGGCAGGGTGGAAGGAGATCGGGCCGGTGATCGGGACCGCGATCTCGCTCGCCGTTGTCGGCACCGTTGTCACCGCCGCGCTGACCGGGCTCGCCGCCTCGTGGCTCTTGGGGCTCGGCACGCTCGAGTCGCTGATCGTCGGCTCCGCGGTGGCCGCGACCGACAGCGCGGCGATCTTCGCCGTCCTGCGTGGATCCACCCTGCGACGGCGGCTCGCCCGGTCGCTGGAGGGCGAATCGGGGATGAACGACCCGGTCGCGCTGCTGCTCGTGACGGGATTCATCGACTGGATCCAGGACCCCGGCTACGGCGCGGAGGACATGATCCTCAACCTCGTCTTCAAGCTCGCGCTCGGAGCGGTGCTCGGGATCGTGGTCGGCTTCGCGGCCCGGTGGGCGGTCCGGAACGTCGACCTTCCCACTCCGGGCCTCTACCCGGTCGCCTCGATGGCGACCGCGGCCGTCGCCTATGGGCTCACCGAGCTTGCGCACGGCTCGGGCTTCCTCGCCGTCTACCTCACGGCGCTGATCCTGGGGACGGGCACGGTGCCCGCGAAGCGGACGATGCTCTCCTTTCACCAGGGCTTGAGCTGGGTGTCCCAGATCGCGCTCTTCTTCCTCCTCGGGCTGCTGGTGTTCCCGAGCCAGCTCGGCGACGTCGCCGTGGACGGTGTCCTGCTCGCGATCGCGCTTATTTTCGTGGCGAGGCCGGTCGCCGCGTTTCTCGCCAGCCTCGCCTGGCCCTTCTCCCTCCCCGAGCGGGTGATGCTCGGATGGGCGGGCCTTCGCGGGGCGATCCCGATCTGGCTCGCGACATTTCCCGTGATCGCCGGCGTGGGCGGCGCGAGCGAGCTGTTCAACGTCGTCTTCTTCGTCGTCGTCGCCTCGACGTTGGTCCAGGGCGCGAGCTTCGAGCGGCTCGCCAAGCGGCTTGGGGTAACCACCACCGAGCCCGCCCTGCCCCGTCCCCTGGTCGAGACGGGGATGGTCCGGGAGCTGGGGGGCGAGGTGGTCGCGTACCGCGTTCGAGCGGACGACGCGGTGGTCGGCCGGATGGTCAAGGAGCTCGGCCTCCCGCGGGAGGCACTGGTGAACGTGATCGTTCGGGGTGGGAGCGCGATCCCGCCCCGCGGCTCGACCGAGATCCAGGCTGGCGACGAGTTACACATCCTGGTTCGCCGTAAGGCGTACTCCGAGGTGGAGCGGCTCAGCGAGCGATGGCGCGACGGGCCGATCGGCGAGCCGCCGCCGCCCGCGCCTCCGATCCGCGGCGCACCGAGGCCGTTCAAGGTCCGCCCGTGGACCGAGGTAGACGGCGATCCCGGGCGACCAGACGCGATCGACGGAGTCGAGGTTGTGGGACGAGTTCGGACCCGCCGTGATCGGCCCGGGGCGCTCCTCGCCCTCGCCGATGGCCGCTACGCGGTAACCGGCGACGGCCTGGTGGCGCTGGGCGGACGCAACCTGCTCGCGCGGTGGTGCATCCGCCGGGCGGATCAGTCCGCGCCCGACCCGCAGGCCCGCGCGTGGTGGCAGGAGGTGATCGGGGTGCTCAGCGGACCGACGACCGGCTAGGACGATCAAGCGACAGGTTCGCGAGCGACCTTGCCGGCCAGCGAAACGTCCCCTACTCTGCCGCTGCTGCCTCGACGATCCCTCGGTACGCCGCGGCGGGATCGGGGTCGCCGAACACCGCCGAGCCGGCGACGAACAGCGTCGCCCCCGCGGCCGCGACCGAGCCGACGGTACTCGCCTCGATGCCGCCGTCGACCGCGATCAACATCTGCGGCGCGACCTGGCGCAGGCGCTCGACCTTGTGTGGCGAGGTGGAGATGAACGGCTGTCCCCCCCAGCCCGGGTTGACGGCCATGCAGAGCACCAGGTCCGCCGCCTCCTCGAGCTCGGAGACGGCTTCGACTGGTGTTCCGGGATTGATCGCCACGCCCGCGAGGCATCCCAGATCGCGGATCGCGTGAGCGGTCCGGTTGGCATGAACTGTCGCCTCCGCGTGGAAGGTGATGCAATCGGCACCGGCGCGTGCGAACTGCTCGATCTGGGCCTCGGGGCGCTCGATCATCATGTGCACGTCGATCGCGCCGCCGGCGACGTGCACGCGGTCGGCGATCGCCGCCGCGACCAGCGGCCCCATCGTGATCGGCGGCACGAAATGGCCGTCCATCACGTCGACGTGGATGATCCGCGCCCCGGCGGCCATCACCTCGTCCACCTGCGATCCAAGCCGCGCGAAGTCCGCCGACAGGATCGACGGCTCGACGCGCCGCGCCGAGAACAGATCGTGGGTGGCCATCAGATCGGCCGGAGCATCGAGTGGTGGCACTGCTGGCACAGCATGTCCTCGGTCGAGCTCATGCGGCTGATCGTCTGATGCGTGCCGCAGTTGGGGCACTGCGACACGAGCTCGTAGCGCCGCAGGCAGTACACGCACCGGTAGCGGCCAGGAAGCTGGGTCGGCCGCAGCCACGGCTCGCCGCACCCGGGGCACGCAGGGCGCCGGATATCGGTCCGAGCCACATCGTCGGCCATCACTCCGCCTCGCGTCGCAGGCGAGCGATGAAGAACCCGTCCGTGCGGTCGCGGTCGGGCCGCGTCTGGAGGAAGCGCGCGTCGTGCGGCGACGTGAGCGCCGGGTGCTCTGCGCCGAGATCGTCTGCGCGAAGCCGTAGCGACGAGCTCTCCAGTGCCCGGGCCACCGACTCCTCGTTCTCGCGCCGCGAGATCGTGCACGTCGAGTACACCAGCGCGCCGCCGGGTCGCAGCGCCGCCGCGCCTCGTTCGAGGATCTCTCCCTGAAGTTGCGCTAGCTCGGCGATCCGCTCCGGCGACTTGCGCCACCGGGCGTCGGGCCGGGAGGCGAGAGTGCCAAGGTCCGAGCAGGGCGGGTCCACGAGGACCCGATCGTAGCCGCCCCCCAGGTCGTCGCGGCTCGCGTCCGCCTCGACTACTCGCACACACCCGGCGCCCAGACGTGCACACAGATCGCCGAGCTCGCCGGCGCGTCCCGCGTCCACCTCGACCGCCACGATCTCGCCCACGTTGTTCATCCGCGCGGCGATCTGCGTCGTCTTGAGCCCCGGCCCTGCGCAGAGGTCGAGCACCCGCTCGCCCGGCCGCGGGTCGAGCGCGTCGACCGCGGCGGCGGATGCGCGCGATTGGGGAACCAGCTCCCCGGCGTCGATCCTCGCGGCGAGCTCGCGCCCGATCGGACCCGCGACGACGAGCGACTCCCGGGGCGCGGGCGGCGCCGCGGGCGGAGCGATATCGGCGCCGCCCCGCGCGAGCTCGCCGACGAGGTCGTCGCCGTCGGCCCGCAGCGGGTTGACCCGCACCGCGGTCTCGGCGGGCTCGTTGTCGGCCGCCATCAAGGCCCGCGCGACGTCGGGCCCGAGCTCCTCCCACCACATCTCGGCGAGCCACCGCGGGTGCGAGAGCGCGAGCGCCGCCTCGGCCGGGGTCGACTCCGAGTGTCCGGCGAGCAGCTCGGGGCGCTCGCGCGCGGCCCGGCGCAGCACCGCGTTGACCATCCCCGCGCCGCCTCTGGCGCCCTCGCCCTTGGCGAGCTCGACGGCCTGGTCCACGGCCGCGTGGTCGGGGGTACCTCCCGCGTACATGAGCTCGTACGCCCCGAGCCGAAGTGCGGCGAGCAGCGGCGGATCGATCTCGCCGACCGGGCGCCCCGCGAGCCCGGAGATCACGTCGTCGAGCGTGCCCCGGCGCTGGATCGCGCCGTACGCGAGGCGCTGGGCGAGCGCGCGGTCGCGGTCGTTGAGCCCGAAGCGGCGCACCGCGCTCGGCAGCGCGCGATCCGCCCACGCGTCCTGCTCGAACGTGCGGCGCAGGACCTCGAACGCCGCACGCCGCGCCGGCGATACCCGGTCGGCGGTCATCGTGTCTCGGCGGGAATGTCGTGGCCGCGCAGGTAGGCCTCGGCCTCCATCGCGCGCCCGCCGGGAGGCTGCACGACCTCTAGCCTGAGCACCCCCTCGGCGCATCCGAGCCTCAGCGCTCCCTCGCGCGCCTGGAGACGCCCGGACGGCAGCTCGCCGGCCTCGGCGCGCGCGGCTCGAACGCCGAGCCGCTCGCCGCCCTCGAGCTCGAGGTAGGCGCCTACGTGCGGAGTCAGCGCGCGCACGGCTGCGGCGAGCTCGGGCGCAGGTCGCGCGGGGTCGAGGCGGCGATCCTGTGGCCCGATCTTCTCCGCGTAGGTGGTGAGCGAGTCGTCCTGGTCCTCGAACGAGAGCTCCCCCGACGCGTGCAGATCGAGCGCGCGGACGAGCAGCTCGCCGCCGAGCTCGGCGAGCCGGGCGGACAGCGAGCCCCAGTCCTCGTCCGGCCCGATCGCCACCTCCTCCTGGAGCGCGACCGGTCCCGAGTCGAGCCCCGACGTGACCCGCATGATGCTGACCCCGGTCCGCGAATCGCCCGCCATGATCGCCCTCGCGATCGGCGCGGCGCCGCGCCACCGCGGCAGCAGCGACGGATGGACGTTGAGCACGAGCTGGTCGGACAGAAGCGGCTCCTTGATCAGCTGTCCGAACGAGCACACGGCTACGACATCGGGACGGGCGGCGGAGATCAGCTCCAGGGAGCCTGCGTCGTTGACGTCGGGCGTCTGGAAGAGCTCGAGGCCGAGCTCGCGTGCGGCGCCCGCCGCGGGCGGCGAGGCGGTCTTCTGGCCACGGCCGCGGCGGCTGTCGGGCCGGGTCACGACGAGCGCCGGCCGGTGTGGAGAGTCCGCGAGCCGCCGCAGGACGGACGCGGCGAAATCCGAGGTGCCCAGGAACGCGGTCCGGCTCGCGCTCACGCTTCGGCCGGCGCCGCCTCCGGCTCCTCCGCGTCCTGCTCGCGCGGAGGACTGTAGGTGGTGCCCTCGCGCAGCGCGCGCAGGGCGCCCTTGCGCTGCTCGCGCGTCGTGCGCTCGATCATCAGCACCCCGTCGAGGTGGTCGATCTCGTGCTGGAGAACGCGCGCCTCGAGCCCGGAAGCCTCGATCGACATAGCGTCGCCACCGGCGTCCTGGCCGCGGACCCGGATGTGCAGCGGGCGGTCGACGTCGACCACGACTCCCGGGAGGCTGAGGCAACCCTCCTCCGCGCTGGCGAGCTCGTCGGAGACCCACTCGATCTCCGGGTTGATCAGCGGCGTCGCGGGCGCGTCGGGACCGGCCTGGAAGACGAGCAGCCGCCGCATGATCCCAAGCTGCGTCGCGGCGAGCCCGACGCCGATCGCGTCGCGCATCAGCTCGATCATGCGCTCGATCTCGTCTCGCAGCCCCTGGTCGAAGTCCGAGACCGGGGTCGCTGGGCTGTTCAGGACGGGGTCGCCGAACTGGCGCACCTGGCCCAGCGCGGCGCGGCGGCGCTCGCGCGCCTCCTCGTCGAGGCCGAGGCCGGCGTCGCTCGGCGGCCCCTGCGGGTTGACCGGTCCCTCCACCGGGTGCTCATCGTCGCTCATCCGCTCGAGTCTAGTGCCGCTACTGCGGGTCGACGTCGACGCTCAGCGCGACCCCACGGAGAGCTCGACCGGATGCGGCACGCTCGACGGCTTCGCGGACCGCCCCGACCGTCGCGGCGCCATCGGTCGCCTTGAGCAAGAGGTGGCGCCGGTGGCGCCCGCGGACCCGGAAGCGCGGCGCCGGCCCGAGCACCTCGGTCCCCTCGGGCCGGCGCTCGTCGATCAGCGAGCGCAGCTCTCCGGCGACTCGCTGTGCATCACCTGCCGCGCCGGCGGCCACCTCGACGCGAACCAGATGCGAGAACGGCGGGTAGCGCAGCGCGCGGCGGCGCTCGAGCTCGCCGGCGAGGAAGCCGGGCGTGTCGTGGCGGGCGGCCGCCTCGATCGCAGGCGCTGCCGGGGCGAGCGTCTGGACAAGCACCCGACCCCGGCCCTCGCCGCGGCCGCTTCGCCCAGCGAGCTGGGCGATCAGCGCGAACGTTCGCTCCTCGGCCCGGAAGTCCGGGAACCGAAGCGAGGCGTCGGCGTCGAGCACGACGCTCAGCACGACGTCCGCGAAGTCGTGCCCCTTGGCGACCATCTGGGTGCCGAGCAGCACGCCCGCATCCGCCTCCTGAAACCGGGTCAGGATCTCGAGGTGCCCCCCGGCGCCCGCGGCGCTGTCCGAGTCGAGCCTGAAGACGGGCAACGGCTCGAGCAACTCGGCGAGCAGGCGCTCGAGCCGCTCCGTCCCGGCACCGTGGCGCGAGATCGTCACAGACCCGCAGGTCGGGCACGACTCGGGGAGCGGCTCCGCGCGTCCGCAGTGGTGGCACGCAAGCCGCTCGGGCCCGCGGTGGACGACGAGCGACACGTCGCACTCGGAGCACTCCCACGCGTGACCGCACCAGCGGCAACTCATGTATGGCGACCAGCCGCGGCGGTTGAGCAGCACGATCGCCTTGCCGCGCTCGGCTCGCAGTCCCTCGAGCGCCCCGCGGGTGAGCGGGTGCAGCGGTCCCGCCCTTCGATCGCCGCCGCGCATGTCGAGCACCTCCACCCGCGGCAGCTCGCGCCCGTCGACCCGTCGCGGGAGCTCGAGGCGATCGAGCGCGCCCCAGCTCTCGGGGCGCGGCGTCGCGCTGCCCGCGACAAGCACCGCTCCCGCGTCCGCCGCACGCCGACGCGCGACGCCACGGGCGTCGTAGCGCGGGTCGCCCTCCTGCTTGTAGGACGAGTCGTGCTCCTCGTCGATCACGATCAGCCCGAGATCGGCGAGCGGCGCGAAGATCGCCGAGCGAGGGCCGACGCACAGGCGCGCGTCCCCAGCGCGGAGGCGGCGCCACTCGTCGTAGCGGGCACCGGCCGGAAGCTGCGAGTGAAGCAGCGCGACCGCGTCGCCGAAGCGGCCGCGGAAGCGGGCGAGCGTCTGGGCGGTGAGACCGATCTCGGGGACGAGGACTATTGCGCCGCGTCCCCGCTCGAGCGCCGCGGCGGCCGCCGCGAGGTAGACCTCGGTCTTCCCCGAGCCGGTCACACCGTGGAGCAGCAGATCTCGGACCCCGCCGGAGTCGATCGCCGCGACGATCTCGCCGACCGCGCGATCCTGCTCGGGCGTCAGCGAGACCGACCGCGCCGGCTCACCAACCGCCCCAGACGCGGGACGGCGGCCGACCTCGACCTCGCGCAGGCGCACGAAGCCGCGCGCCTCGAGGCGCTTCAGCGTTTCCCGATGGGCACCGCAGGCGACCGTGAGCTCGGTCGCGGCGGCGGAGCCACCCGACGCATCGCGGCGCGCCGCAAGCGCCTCGAGCACGGCGCGCTGCCGCGAGCCGAGCCGGGCGCCGGCCCAGAGCGCGGCGCGCCCCTCGTCGGTCGCCTCCACCCATGTAGCGAATCGGCGCCGCACCCGCTGCCCGCCTACGCCCGTCCCCGGCGGCAGGATGAGTCCTAGCCCGCGTGCCGGCGTCGAGCAGTACTCGCGCGCGGCCCACAGGCCGAGGCCCACGAGCTCCGCCGGCACGCCGGCCTCGAGGGCTTCGATCGGCTCGGCGAGCCTCTCGGGTGGGAGCTCGCTCGAGTCCGCCACGTCGACGACGACGCCGAGCACGCGGCGCCGCCCGAACGGCACCACGAGCACGCTTCCCACCCCCACGCCGTCCATCTCGTCGGACAGCGCATAGTCGAATGGGCCACGCAGCGCGCGCGCCGTCGTCAGCGGCTCGACCTTGGCTATCGCCATCCCGAGCCACGGTATGTCCGACGCCGGACGGTCGCCGACAGCGGGCGCCGGCCGTTGGTTCCGCTTCGCGCCGGCAACGCATATTCTGCCCGCGTGTCGCTGACCCTGAGCCCGGGCGAGCTGATGATCTTCCAAGGCCATCCCTCGTGGCGCGCGGTGCTCGGCTTCTACATCAAGTGGCTCGTCGGCACGGCGGTGATAGCGGGGCTCGTCGCGCTGGTCACGCTCGTGAGCGGCGACGAGGTGAACTGGCCGCTGGTCGGCGGCATCGTCGTCCTCGGGATCGCCCTCACGATCCTGGGCGGACTGCTGAAGCGGATAACGACGACGTACACGATCACCAACCGCCGCCTCAACATCAAACGCGGCCTCATCTCGCGCCAGGTCCAGGAGACGCGGCTCGAACGCGTCCAGAACGTGAACTTCGACCAGTCCGTGTACCAGCGGGTGATGCAGATCGGGGACGTCGACTTCGACACCGCCGCCGGCGACGACTACAACTTCATCTTCGCCGGCGTGGCCGAGCCTGAGGACGTCGTCCACCAGGTCAACGAAGCGACTCAGATCGGCGCGCACCACGCGGGGCTCGGTGAGGACGAGCCGGCGCGCGAGGGGCCCAGCGGCTAGGAGACCTCGGCCTTCTCGCCCGTCCCGGCCTCGACCCCCGTCAGGCCCGCGGCCTCGCGCAGCGAGTCGACGCGGTCGGTGCGCTCCCAAGTGAAGTCGTGATCGTCGCGGCCGAAGTGGCCGTAGGCCGCGGTCTTCTGGTAGATCGGCCGGTGCAGGTCGAGGTCGCGCCGGATCGCCGCCGGTCGAAGGTCGAACTCCTCCGAGATCAGTCGCGTCAGCTCGGCGTCCTGCAGCTTTCCGGTGCCGAAGGTGTTCGCCATCAGGGACACGGGCCGCGCGACGCCGATCGCATACGCGACCTGGACCTCGCACCGCTCGGCGAGGCCGGCCGCGACCACGTTCTTCGCCGCGTAGCGGCCAGCGTACGCGCCGGAGCGATCGACCTTCGAGGGATCCTTGCCCGAGAACGCGCCCCCACCGTGCCGGGCAGCGCCCCCGTAGGTGTCGACGATGACCTTTCGCCCCGTGAGGCCGGCGTCGGCGCCCGGCCCGCCTTTCTCGAACTTCCCGGTCGGGTTCACGAGGAACGCCTCGTACAGCGCGTCGTTGGTGAACAGCTCCTTGTACTCCTCGTGCAGCACCGGCTCGACGACGTGCTCCCACAGGTCCTGCTTGATCAGGGCCTCCCCGTCGATCCCCGGCTTGTGCTGCGTCGAGATCAACATCCCGACGATCTCGGCCGGGCGGTTGTTCTCGTAGCGCACCGTGACCTGCGTCTTTCCGTCCGGTCGCAGGTAGGGGATCACCTCGGCCTTGCGCACCTCGGCGAGCCGGCGCGCGAGGGTGTGGGCGATCTGAATTGGCATCGGCATCAGGGCCCTGGTCTCCCGGGTCGCGTAGCCGAACATCATTCCCTGGTCCCCCGCGCCGACCCGGTCGAGCTTGTCCTCGTCGTTGGGATCGGTGCGCGCCTCGTACGCGACATCCACGCCCTGGGCGATGTCGGCCGACTGCTCGTCGATCGTCGTGATCACTGCGCACGTCTCGGCATCGAAGCCGTACTTGGCGCGGTCGTAGCCGATCCGGTGAAGCGTGTCCCGGACGAGCTTGGGAATGTCGACGTAGGTCTTGGTCGTGATCTCGCCCGCGACGACGACGAGCCCGGTGTTGACGAGCGTCTCGCACGCGACCCGGCCGGCGGGATCGTCGGCGAGGACAGCGTCGAGCACGCCGTCGGAGATCTGGTCGCAGATCTTGTCCGGGTGGCCCTCGGTGACCGACTCGGACGTGAACAGGTACTGGTTTGTGCCCAGCTCGGTGATTGCGGCCATATCGCTCGGCGGGATGCTACCGGGACAGAACTAGAACACTTAATCGCCGACCGTGACGCGGATCTTGGTGTCGATCGCGTCCTCGGCGCGATCCACGGCAACCGCGAGCCCCTCGAGCTTCCGTAGCTCGCCGCTGAACAGGGCGTACGCGGGGTCCTCGCCGAGCCCGGCCTGCTCGGCGACTCCGAGCAGGGCGCTGAGGTTGAGGTACAGCAGCGCCGACACCTCGTCGGGGAGATTTTCGGTCGCCATCGAGAACCGCTCGGAGTCCTCGAGGCTGGAGCTCCCGCTCGCCACCTGCCTCACGCCGGCCGGGTCCGTGCTGATCACGAGCTTGCCGTCCACGATCGCGTAGGTGAGCTCGACGGTGGGCGAGATCGTCAGGCTTTGGACCCGCACTCCTTCGATCTCCTGCTCCTTGAAGACGGGGGCCTGAAGCCCGCGCTGGGGCTCGAGCGCCTTGACGAGGGGCGCCTGCAGCTGCGAAAGCGCCTCCGTGGCCGCCTCCGCGTCCACCTCCTCGACGATCAGGCTGACGAACGGCACCCCCGCGACGACGGCGTCGGACCCACCCACGCTCGGCTCGACTGCGACCGCGGCCTGCGCGGTGAACAGTGGGAGGATGTCCTGCTCCAGATTGACGTTCCCGGACCGCCTCAGCCGCTCGGCCACTCGCTCGAACCCTGCCGCGATGCCAGGCGCCTCCGCGGTCGCCTGGGACAGTAGGCCGGCGAGGCTCTGCTCGGGGTCGCCGAGCGCGAGGTACGCGAGGGCCCCCTCGCCGACGGACCCCTCGAGCGCGGGCTCGAAGGAGGGGAACGCGGCGAAGAAGCCCGGGGCGTTGGCGGCGCGCTCAGGGTCCAGAACGCTGTGGATCTCGAGCTCGAACCCATCCTCTCTGGCCACGAGGGCAGCTCCGGCCCCGAGCGTCGCCCGTGCGCTGACGAACGCCTCGAACGGCGCGAGCGATCCACCCGGCGCGAGCAGCTCGGCGGCGCCCTGCTCCGAGACGATCAGCTCGGCGAGTCGAAGGTCCGGGAGCGCGTCGCGTACCTCGTCCGCCGGCTCGGAGCCCGCGAGCGAGCCTCCGCCCGCGTCCGTGTCGATCACCCGCTTCACGGCGGCGTCGGGACCGGCTACGACGAAATCTCCCGCTGTGGCGACCGTCAGCCCGCCTCTGGTGCCGAGCTCGTGGTCGCGGTAGGTCTCCGTCCGCTGCTCGTCGCCCGTGAGGTCCTGGACGAACCGGTTCGCCCCCTCCTCGTCGCCGATCTCCAGCAGGGTGGTGATTTCCTGGTTGCCGCTACGGACCGGGATCACCGCGACCGCGGCCTCCTCGCCGAGCCACGGCGCGACTTCGCGCCGGTAGGAGAAGGTGCCGCCGGTCGGGCCCGGGAGACGGTCGATGAGCTGGTCTGCCAGCTTCGGCAGTCGCTCGGCGATCTCCGCCGCGTTCTCGTACTGCTGGGTGTCGGGATCGGTGTCCGCGTGCAGGTAGGCGAGCGAATCGCCCGGCACGAGCTCGATCGCGTCGTCAGGCGGCGCGCACTCGTCGCCGCCGGGCGCCTGGCACGGCAGGTTGGGGAGCGCGACCAGCGCGATCACGACGACCACGACGAGGATCGCCGAGCCGGCCAGGATCAGCTCGCGGGTGCGCTGCGGGAGCCCCGACCACCGCTCGAGCGGGGCAGTCGACGTCGCTCGGGTGCGGCGGCGGACCGCGTACGCGACGTCCTCGGCCACGAACCGCGCGCGGCGGGTCCGCCGCCGGATCGCATGGCGCAGATCAGCGAGCGTGGGCACGGCGCCGGGTTATACCTTGGCGCCGCTTACGGGGGACGAAGTCGATGATCAGCGGCACGCCTTCGAGGCCGTACACGTCACGAAGCCGGTTTTCGAGGTGGAAAGCCCACTCGCGCGAGATCAGCCGGCGGTCGTTCACCTGTACTGCGAACCGGGGCGGGCTCGTCTCGATCTGGGCGATGTAATAGAGACGCAGGCGACGACCACCCCGACGCGCGGGCGGAGGAGTGGTCGCCACCACGTCGGCGAGAAAGCGATTCAGCTCGGGCGTGGGGATCCGCTCGGCGCGGCGATCGGCGAGCGCCACCGCCCGTCGCAGCAGCTCCGGCACGCCCCGCCCGGTCTTCGCCGAGCACACGACGATTGCCGGGCGCATCCTGGTCCGCTGCTCCAGCCGCGCCCTCGCATCCTCGAGGTCGGTCTCGCCGATGTCCCACTTGTTCAGCGCGACAAGCGTGGCGCAACGGGAGCGCATCGCAAGCTCTGCCACCCGCAGGTCCTCAGAGGTGAGGCCTTCTGAGGCGTCGCAGACGACGATCGCGACGTCGGCGCGCGAGGCGGCGCTCTCCGATCGAAGCTGCGCGTAGTACGCGACCGTGCCGGCGACCTTCCAACGGCGCCGCAGGCCCGCGGTGTCGATCAGGGTCACCCGGCGACCCTCGACCTCGGCCGCGGCATCGATCGCGTCGCGGGTCGTTCCCGCCTCCTCGGACACGATCACCCGGCCCGTACCAAGGAACGCGTTGAGGAGCGAGGACTTGCCGACGTTCGGCCGCCCGATGATCGCCAGACCGATCGCGTCGTCGTCATCGGGCGCGCGCTCCCGACCCGCGACGAGCTCCGCGATCCGGTCGAGCAGGTCGCCGGTGCCGTGCCCGTGCGCCGCCGAAACGGGCTCGGGATCTCCAAGCCCCAGCTTGTGAAACTCCGCCGCGAGGTGGACGTCCGCGGGGCCGTCGACCTTGTTCGCGACCACGATCACCGCGACGTCGGCGCGGCGCAGCAGCGCGGCGAGCTCGGCGTCGCCGGCCCGCAGGCCCGCCCGGGCGTCGACGACGAGGACAACCGCGTCGGCGTCGGCGATCGCCGCGCGAGCCTGATCGGTGACCGCGACCGACAGCGAGTCCCCGGCGGCCAGGTCCGCGCCGCCTGTGTCGACGAGCTCGAACCGGACTCGGTTCCACTCGGTCTCGATCGCCTTGCGATCCCGGGTCACGCCCGCGTCGGCGTGGACGACCGCCTCCCGCCCTCCGGCGAGCCGGTTGACGAGGGTGCTCTTGCCCACGTTCGGGAACCCGACTACCGCCACCTGGGGCAAGGGGGATGCGCGGGCCGGGCTCACGCCAGCCCTCGCTCGCGAGCGAGATTCACGACCCGCTCGATGACCTCCTCCACCGAAAGCCCGGTTGTGTCGAGTTCGACCGCGTCGTCCGCGCGGTCGAGTGGGCTGTGCTCGCGCGCGCGGTCGCGCGCGTCTCGCTCCCGCTGCGCGACGGCCACGTCGTCGAGCCGCTGACCGGTCTGGGCGGCGCGGCGCCGCGCGCGCTCATCGCCGCTGGCGGTCAGGAACACCTTGAGAGGAGCGTCGGGGCTGACCACGGTGCCGATGTCCCTTCCCTCCGCCACGTATCCCCCGCACGAGATCAACTCGCGCTGGCGCTCCACCATCGCCGCGCGGACCTGCGGGTGGACCGAGACACGCGACGCGGCCTCGTCGACGTCTGGCGCGCGGATCGCGTCGGTGACGTCCTCGGCGTTGAGCTCGACCCGGCGGGCGCGCAGGTCGATCCGCGCTCGCCTCGCGATCTCCCCCGTCGCCTCGCCGTCGTCGAGGTCCGCACGCGCACGCAGTCCCGCGAGCGCAACGCATCGGTACATCGCGCCCGAGTCGAGGTACGTCAGGCCGAGGGCGTCGGCGACGCCCCTCGCCACGGTGGACTTGCCGGCCCCCGCGGGGCCGTCGATCGCGATCACCATCGCGACGAGGGTAGCCCCAGGTTGTTGCTTCCCCCAAAGCCGAGCAGCGACTAGAGTCCGCGCTGATGCACAGCTGGGACCTCAGCGTGCTAACCGTCGAGCCCCATCAACCCGAGGTCCTGATCTCGGCCGACGAGGGGCGCGCAATAGCGATCCAGCTTCCCGCCGGCGAGCAGCTCGACGAGCACCAGGTGCACGAGCGCGCGTGGCTCGTCGTCGTCGACGGTCGTGTCGAGCTCGCCGACCCCGATGGCGACACGGTGAGCGGCGGCCCCGGCCTGTTCGCGGAGTTCGATCCCAACGAGCGCCGAGAGGTCCGCGCGACCGAGGACACCCGGCTGCTGCTTATCCTCAGCCCGTGGCCCGGCGAGGGCCACCCGAGCCTGCGCTAGCGGCCGGCCGACTCGCTAGTCCTCGCTCATTCACGCCCTTCTGGCCGGGCTCTTCATCGAACACCGTCTCGTGGGTGCTCACGAGGGAGTAGCCGCCCTCGAGCCAGTAGAACGATCGGTGCTGGTGACGTGTACGCCCGGTCCGAGCAAGCTGTCCTCGGTGTGATCATCGGCCCGCCACGTCCCCACAGGCGGTTGCAACCGTCGGAGCTCCGGATCGGGAGGCGGTATCGGGCAGATGACCACCTTCATGACGCCGGAGGTCTTTGCCCACTTCGGACCGCCAGACGCGCTTCCGCGCTGACCCCCCTCGTGGCTAGCGCCGGGTAAACGCCTCCAGATCCGACTCGAATCCTGGGTAGCTGACGGCGGCGGACTCCATTCCCTCGACCTCGACGCCGTCGCGCGACGCGATTCCCGCGATCGCGCCGAGCATCGCGAGGCGGTGGTCGCCGCGGGCGTCGAGCGCGCCCCCCAGAACTCCCCCACCGCCCTCGACTGCGAAGCCATCGGGGCGACTCTCGATCTCGGCGCCGAGGCCGCGAAGGCCGTCGACGACCCCGGCGATCCGGTCCGATTCCTTGCGACGGAGCTCCTCGGCGCCCTCGAGCACCGTCCGCCCCTCGGCGAAGCAGCCCAGAAGGCCAACGAGTGGGAGCTCGTCGATCGCGAGTGGAACCTCGGGGGCGCCGACGCGCGTCGCGCTCAGCGGGCCGTGACGAGCATGCACCGAGCCGCGGAGCTCCCCTCCGCTTGCGCCGTCCTCCTCCACCTCGACCGCCGCCCCCATCCGGTGCAGGACCCCCAGTAAGCCGATGCGCGTCGGGTTGAGCCCCACGTTCTCGATCCGCACGTCGCTTCCGGGCACGACCAGCGCCGCGACGATCAAGAACGCCGCCGACGAGAAGTCGCCTGGCACCTCGATCTCGCCCGCGGCGAGACGATCCGCCGGCCGGATCTCGATCCGGCGCCCGGGCGGCACCCGCACGGCAACCGTGGTCTCATCGACTCGGAGGTCGGCTCCCGCCGCGGCGAGCATGCGCTCGGTGTGGTCGCGGGTGGGCGCCGGCTCGACGACCGTGGTCGCGCCATCCGCGAGCAAGCCCGCGAGCAATACGCACGACTTCACCTGCGCGCTCGCGACCGGCAGCCGGTACTCGATCCCGGCCAGCTCGGAGCCCTCGACGCGCAGCGGAGGAAGCCGCCCGTCGCGACAGCTCACGCTCGCGCCCATCATCGACAGCGGCTCGGCGACGCGGTCGACCGGCCGGCGGCGGATCGAGTCGTCGCCGTCGAGCGTCCACGCGCCGCCGCCCTGCCCCGCGAGCCACCCCGGCAGCAGCCGGAGCAAGGTGCCGGAGTTCCCGACGTCGATCTCGATCTCGCCGTTGCCGGCGAGCGCGCCCGGGCCGGGCAGACCGATGCCGCGTACATCCAGCGCGAGGCCCCCACCCCCCGTTCGGCTCTCGCTCCCTTCCGCCCCGAGCAGGCGCACCGCAGCCAGGGTGGCGCGAGTGTCGGCGGCGTTGAGATAGCCCTCGATCCGGGTCGTCCCCTCGGCCATCGCGGCGATCAGCGCGGCGCGGTGGGAGATCGACTTGTCGGGCGGCGGGCTCCGCTCCCCTGTGAGGGGACCGGAGGGCTCGAAGCGACGCGGCGGGCTCACTCGCCGGCGGCGACCGGGGACACCGTGTATCCGAGCTCGGCGACCACCCGGGCGGCGCGCTCGGCCTCATCGGCGCCGGCGACCCACAGCGACACCGCTCCGGTCCGCATGTCGGCTGCGGGATAGAGCGCCATGTCCTCGATGTTGACTCCCGCGCGGCCGAGCGCAAGGGCGATCTCGGCCACCGTCCCGGGCCGGTTCTCGACCGACACCCGGAGCTGACGGAGCTCCCCGCCGACGAGCTCGGTCTCGAGCAGGCGGCGGCGATTCGCCATCGCCTCGCGATGCCATTCGGCGAGCCCCTCGGCGTCGCCTGCCCGAAGCATCTCGGCGGCGCGGCGAAGTCGCTCGACCACCGCGTCGATCCCGCCCGCCAGCGCCTCGCGGTTGCTGGCGAAGATGTCCACCCAGATCCCCGGGTTGGCGCCGGCGACCCGCGTCGTGTCCCGGAAGCTCGGCCCGACGTCGGGAAGCCGCTCGGAGTCCTCGCCGAGCGTCGCTGCGGCCTCGCCGGCGAGCACGTTGGCGATTACGTGCGGGAGGTGGCTGACGGTGGCCATCACCTGGTCGTGGGTCTCGGCGTCGATCGCGAGCGGCCGCGCGCCGAGCTCCGCGATCGCACGGTGCAGGCGGTCGTACAGCAGCCCGCTCGAGCGCTGCGTCGGGACGAGGTACCAGCGCGCGCCCTCGAACAGGTCCGTCCTCGCGTGTTCGATCCCCGCGGTCTCCGCCCCGGCAAGCGGGTGCCCGCCGATGAGGCGCTCAGCGTCTGCGGTGTCGGAAAGCCCCGCGATCAGGCCGCGCTTGGTCGACCCGACGTCGGTGACGACGGCGTGCTCGTCGCTTGCCTCGAGGGCCTCGGCCACGAGCGCCGGCAGCGCGCCGACCGGCGCGGCGCAGAAGACGATCTCGGCACCGCGCACCGCGTCGGACACCGAATCCGAGCCCGCATCGAGCGCTTCGCGCTCGAGCGCGCGCTCCAGTGTCGCGGAGTGGGGGTCGAACCCGGCGACCTCGGCGCCGAGGCGCCGCCGCGCGGCGAGCCCCACCGAGCCGCCGATCAGCCCCACACCCAGAACCGCGATTCTCATACGGCCACCGACCCCGCGGCGCCCGCACGCGAGCCTTCGGCTCGCATCACCGCTCGTCCTTTGGGCTCGCTCGCAGAGGACCCCGCGGGCACTGATCTAAACGCGGGCCATCTCCTTGCCGGCCAGCTCGGCAACGCCTCGGACCTGCTCGGCGTACTCGTCGAACCGCTCGGTCGGAATCGCCTGTGGACCGTCGCAGATCGCCTCCTCGGGCTCACTGTGGACCTCGACGATGATCCCGTCGGCGCCCGCGGCGGCCGCGGCGAGCGACATCGGCTCCACCCAGTCGCGGCGTCCGGCCGCGTGGCTTGGATCGACGATCACGGGCAGGTGGCTCAGCTCGTGCAGCACCGGGATCGCGAGCAGGTCGAGCGTGAACCGGTACGCGGTCTCGTGCGTCCGGATCCCTCGCTCGCACAGCAACACGTCCGGGTTGCCCTCCTTGAGCACGTATTCCGCCGCCATCAGCAGCTCATCGAGGGTCGCGGCGAGTCCGCGCTTCAACAGCACGGGACGGCCCGACCGCCCGGCTTCGGACAGCAGGGGGTAGTTCTGCATGTTGCGCGCCCCGATCTGCAGCACGTCGGCGACCTCGAGCACGTCGTCGAGGTCGCGGATGTCCATTAGCTCGGTGACGACGGGCAGGCCGGTCTGGGCCTTGGCTTCCTCGAGCAGCGCCAGGCCCTCCGAGCCGAGGCCCTGGAAGCTGTACGGCGAGGTGCGGGGCTTGTACGCGCCGCCGCGCAGCATCGCGGCTCCGTTGTCGGCCACGCACCGCGCTACCTCGAGCGTCTGGCCGCGGCTCTCGACCGTGCACGGGCCGGCGATCATCGCGAAGCTGTCTCCGCCGACGCGCCGCCCGTCCACCTCGACGACGGTCCGCTCGCCCTTGCGGAACTGGGCCGAGGCGAGCTTGTACGGCTTCAGGATCGGGACGAGATGATCGACCCCCGGCGCGCCCGCGAGCCCGAGGGACTGGACGCGATCGCGGTCGCCGATTGCCCCGATCACGGTGAGGAGCTCGCCGCGCGAGACGTGCGCTGAGCACCCGACCGACTCCACTCGTTCGACGACCGCGTCAACCTGTTCTGCGGTCGCACCTTCTTTCATCACGATCATCATTTGAATCTGCCTTCTTTCAGTTTCGTTTCGTCGAAGTCCTGTTCGCGGTTCACCGGCACGGCGTTCGGCCTTATCGGACGTAGGCCATCGGTTTCGGCGTCCGGCGGTTCTACTTATCGGTCGGCGGCTCGGGCAGCCGCGGGCCGGACGCCTATGTAAATCGCCAATACCAGTAGTAGCGCGCACGCCGAGCGGGGCCGTTAACGACCTGTGTTGCGGCAATCGACGTGCCGGTGCGCTCCATGGCGAGGCTTTGTAGCACGGATCGCGGCGCCGGGCAAACGCGCGGCGCTACGCCGGTGCGGCCGCGAGGCACGCCCTGGCGGCGCGCTGGCCCGAGCGGATCGCGCCCTCCATGTGGATGTGCCCGACGCCCGCGATGTCGGTGCAAGCCCAATGGATCGGGCCGATCGAGCGACGCAGGTCCTCGGCGAACCGGGTCAATCCGCCGACGCCGTAGCTGGTCCCGTACGCGCCCCGCGTCCATTCCTCGGCGGACCACACGATCTCGATGAAGCCGACCGGTCGCAGACCGTGCGGCCCGATGTACTTCGCGATTCCCTCGAGCACGGCCTCGCGGCGGGCGCCGGCGCTCATCCTGCCCGCCCCCTCGGCGTTCTCGCCGGCGAGAAACGTCGTCACGACGCCCACCGACCCGGACGGCGGCGAGTTGTCGTACAGCTCGCGCACCAGCTCGTACGGCGCGAAGCCCTGGCCCGACAGACCCGCCTGGCGCCAGAACGGTTGCTCGTAGACCGCAAGCACCTTGATGATGCTGCCCTGGGACAGGGCCTGCTCCATGCGCAGGCGCCACGCGGGGAGCGCCGGATGGAAGCGGATCGCGCTCGTCAGGTTGGGCGGGATGGCGACGATCACGGCCCGCGCTCGCGCCCGCACGGGCTCCGCCTCGATCTCGACGCCCTGCTCGGACCACCGGATATCCCGCGCGGGCGCACCGAGCACGACGCGGTCTCCGAGCCGCTCCGCGAGGCGGATCGGGATCAGCTGCGAGCCACCGACGACGCGGTAGGCGAGGCACTGGTCGGGCTCGAACAGCTCATAGGTTCCGCCCGCCCCGGAGATCATCCACAGCCCTTGAAGGAGCGAGAACGTGTGTGCCGGCTTTGCGAGGAAACCGCCCGCGAGCCACGAGCGCAAAAGGTCGCGCGCCATGTCGTCGGCGACCTCGTCCCGGAGCCACGTCTCGAACGGGATACGGTCGAGCTGGGCGGCGTCTGGATGGTCCCATGGTGCGTCGGGATCAAGCTCCTTGGCAAGCGCGTCGAGTTTTCCGTCCGCCTCGGCGTACGCCCGCTCCGACGCGGCCCCGAGCGGAGCGTCGTGGCCCTCGTAGCGGTGGGGCCTTCCGGACGGGTCGATGTAGACGTGCTCGCCCTCGCGAAAGCTCGGGAACAACTCGATCCCGAGCTCGTCGACCGTGGCATGGACCGCGGACTGATACGGGGCGACCCACTGGCCTCCGAGCTCGTTCGCCTCGCCGCCGATCTCGACGTTCCACAGGCGACCGCCGACACGGTCTCGCGCCTCGAGGATGACTACGTCCACGCCCTCGCGGGTGAGCTCCGAGGCCGCCGACAGCCCGGCGATCCCGGCCCCGACGACTGCGATCTCGGCTTCGATGGTGCGCTCAGGCATCGAGTGCCCCTTGCAGAGCCTCGATGAAGCGCTCGTTCTCCTCCCGGGTGCCGTAAGTCACTCGGATGTGGCCGGGGCCGCCGAGCCCCTCGCCGGCGCGGACTATCACCCCCGATCTGCCGAGCGACTCGACGACCGCAGCTTCGTCGCGCTCCCCGAGGTCAATCCAGGAGAAGTTGGCCTGCGCGTCGGACGTTCGCAGGCCAAGCTCGCGGATCTCGTCCTCCACCCACAGCCGCTCGATCACCGTCCGCTCGACACGGTCGGCGACCTCGTCCTGGTGCAGGATCGCCTCCGCCGCGGCCACCTGGGCGAGGCCGTTGACGGGAAACGGCTGGCGCACCGCGTGGACGGCGGTGCGGAACTTCGCCGAGCCGAGCGCGTAGCCGACGCGTAACCCGGCGAGTCCGTAGACCTTGCTGAACGTGCGAAGCACCACGAGGTTGGGGAACCGCTTCAGCAGGTCGACCGTCTCGTCGACGTCGTCGTGGACCTGGAACTCCACGTAGGCCTCGTCGAGCACCACCGTGACGTGGTCGGGGACGCGCTCGAGGAAGGCGGCGATCTCCGCCGCCGGGATGTGAGTCGCGGTCGGGTTGTTCGGGTTGCAGACCACGATCAGCTGGGTCGCGACGGTGACCTCGGCGAGCATCGCGTCGAGGTCGTGGACGTACCGATCGGTCAGCGGCACGCGGATCTCGCGCGCTCCAGAAAGCGCCGCGAGATGGGGATAGATCGAGAACGCCGGCCAGGCGAACAGGATCTCCGACTCCGGCTCGCAAAGGGCGACGGCGGCCGCGAGCAGGATCTCGCACGAGCCGTTGCCGACCGCGATCGCCGCGGGGTCGGCCCCGTAGCGATCCCCGATCCGGCGGCGCAGCAAGCGCGCATGTTGATCGGGGTAACGGTGGAGGCCGGCGGCCTCCGCGGCGATCGCCTCGAGGACCGCGGGGTGCGGTGGCCACGGGCACTCGTTCGAGGCCAGCTTCACGACATCGTCCGTCTCGTATGTGGCCCGGGCATCGGCCATGTGCATGCCGGCCTCGTAGTGGGGCATGCGGGCGAGCTTGTCGGCGAACGTCACGGTCATGGATCCATTGTGGCGACCGGGGCTACTGAGCCGCGTGGAGGTCTGCGCGCAGCCGGTGCGTTTCGCCGAGGTAGGTGTGCGCGGCCCGGTGGTCGCTCGGGGCGTAGTAGTGGACGAGGACGCGGATCACGCGTGGCATCGACCCGGGCACCGGCACCTCGCGCGCGCACAGGAGCGGCACCGAGTCGAGCCCCACCCGGCGTGCCGCGACGGCCGGGAACTCGGCGTCGAGGTCCTGGGTGACCGTGAACATGCAGCTCACCATCCGTTCGGGCGCGAGCTCGTTGCGCTGCATCAGCTCGCGGAGCAGCTCCTCCGCCGCGGCGACGATCGCGTCTGCGTCGTTGCGCTCGGCCTGCACCGCGCCGCGGAGCCCCCACAACCGGTCCTGTCCCGCGTTCACGGTCGCGCATCCTTCCAGAGCCGCTCGAGATCGGCCTCGGAGACCCGCCGGACCCCGCCTTCGCGCAGTCGCCCGAGCCGCACCGGGCCGAAGGCGACCCGCGTCAGCTCGTCGACCTGGTTCCCCACCGCCTCGGCCATGCGCCGCACCTGGCGATTGCGTCCCTCGCGGATCGTGATCTCGATCTCGCGTGGGTCCAGCCGGCGCACCCGCGCGGGTGCCGTCGGGCCGTCGTCGAGATCGACCCCTTCGCGAAGCCGCCGCAGGTCGCGGTCGCTCGCCCGCCGCCGGAGGCGGACGCGGTAGGTGCGCGGAACGCCGTAGCGTGGGTGGGTGAGCCTGTTCGCGAGCTCGCCGTCGTTGGTGAGCAGAATCAGTCCCGAGGAGTCCGCATCGAGGCGGCCGACCGGATACAGCCGCGCCGGGGAGTCGACCAACTCGACGACCGCCCGGCGGCGCCCCGGCTCGCGCGCGGTCGAGGTGACGCCGGCCGGTTTGTTGACGGCCCACACCTCGTGGGCCTCGGGCGAGACGGGTCGACCGTCGACGCTGACCTCGCTCGCTTCGTCGACTTCCCGCGCGGGATCGGTGACGAGCTCGCCGCCGACTTTGACGCGGCCGGCCGCGACGATCTTCTCCGAGGCCCGTCGCGAGGCGACGCCACAGTTGGCGAGGTACTTGGCGAGCCGCATCGGCGCGGGCGGGAGGCGCTCAGGCCTCGGAGCGCTGCTCGCCCGCGCGCAGCAGCCGCTCGCGCAGCTCGGCCTCAACCTCCGGTGTGGGGTCGAAGCGGGACGGGTCGGGTAGGTCGTCGAGGGCGCGGAGCCCGAACAGCTTCTCGAACAGCGCCGTGGTGCGGTAGATCACGGCGCCGAACCGCGATCGGCCGGCCTCCTCGATCAGCCCCCGCTCGGTGAGCGTCGCGACGGCCGACTCCGAGGACACGCCGCGGATCCGCGCGATCTCGGGCCGGGAGACTGGCTGGAGATAGGCGACGATCGCGAGCGTTTCCGCTTGCGCCCGGGTGAGGGGCGGCGTGCGCGGCTTGACGAGCAGCCGCCGCGCCGCAGCCTCGGCAACAGGATCGCTGGCGAGCGCGAAGCCACCGGCTATCTCCTTCAGGACCACCCCGCGGTTTCCGTTCGCCATTTCCTCCTCGAGCAGGTCGAGGGCCGACTGGACCTGGGCCTCGCCCGTCTCGCACGCCTCGGCCAGCTCTCGGACCGAGACCGGGTGGGGCGAGAGGAAGAGCAGCGCCTCGACGATCCTCGCTAGCTCGACGGCGGTGGTCACCTCGTCCTCACGATCTCGATTGGCCCGAGCGCCTCCGACTGCTCCCACGTGGCCTCCCCGCGACGATGAAGCTCCAGCAGCGCGAACAGGGTGACCGCCTGAGTGAGCCGGTCCTCGCTCGCGAACAGCGCGTCGAACGAGAAGCTCGACCGGCGGGCGAGCAGCTCGCGCAGCACGCGGAGCCGCTGCTCGAGCGAGACGGTCGGCCGGATGTGACTCGTGTCCGGGGCGGGCGGAATCCGGAGCAGGCCGCCGATCGCCTCGCCGAGCTGCTCCGGATCGTAGGCGACGGTCGCGGCCTCCAAAGACACGCGTCGCAGCGGCGCGGGCAGCGGCGCCGACCGGTATAGGTGCGCTCGCTCATCCGCGAAAAGACCGGCGAGATGCGAAGCGGCGTCGCGATAGCGCCGGTACTCGAGCATCCGCGCCAGCAGCTCCTCGGCCGCCTCCTTCGGCCCGAGCTCGATCTCCTCCTCGTCGCGTGGAAGCAAGAGTCGCGACTTGAGCTCGAGCAGCGCAGCGATCAAGACGAGGAACTCGGTCGTGGCCTCGAGGTCCAGCTCCCCGGTTCGCTCGAGGTGCTCGACGTACGCGATCACGACGTCGCCCAGGTCGACGTCCATGAGGTTGATCTCCTCCCGGAGGACGAGGGTCAACAGGAGGTCGAACGGCCCCGAGAACGTGTCGAGGTCGAGCTGGAGCTCGGCGGTGCGCATCGGCGAAACAGTAGAGGTCAGCGCGGCGTGCCCACGCCCATCGCCCCGCGCACGTCGGCGAGGGTGTCCGACGCGATCGCGCGCGCCTTGTCGGCGCCCGCTGCGAGCGTGGCTTCGAGCGCCGCTTCGTCACCGCGCAACTCCCCGTAGCGCTCCCGGACCGGTGCAAGGTACTCCACGACCGCGTCAGCGACTGCTGCCTTGAAATCGCCGTAGCCCGAGCCGTCGAACTCGCGCTCCACCTCGTCGGGAGCGGCGCCGCGCACGACGGACAGGATCTCGATCAGGTTCGCGATCCCCTCCTTGCCTGGGCCGCGTCGCACTTCGGTACCGGAGTCGGTGACGGCGCTGCGAACCTTCCTTCGGACCGTCTCCGGCTCGTCGATCACCAGCACGGTGCCCTGATCGCTCCCCCCCGTCGTCGTCATCTTGGTGTCGGGGCGCTGAAGGTCCATGATCCGCGCGCCGACCTCGGGAATCCTGTGCTCGGGCTCGACGAGCGTCTCGCCGAAGCGCTCGTTGAACCGCCGCGCGATCTCGCGCATCAGCTCGATGTGCTGGCGCTGGTCGTCCCCCACCGGGACCTCCTCGGCTCGGTAGGCGAGCACGTCGGCGGCCTGAAGCACCGGGTAGAAGAACAGGCCCGAGGAGACGAACGCGCCCGAGCGTCGCTCGAGCGTCTCGCGCTTCTCCTTCCACTGATGCATGCGGTTGAGGTCGCCCCACGAGGTGACCGCGGAGAGCAGCCACGTGAGCTCGGTGTGCTCGTGCACGTCGGACTGGCGAAACAGGATGCAGCGGTCCGGGTCGAGGCCGGCCGCGAGCAGGATCGCGGTCGTGTCGTAGAGTCGCTCGCGCAGGTCCGCCGGGTCGTAGTCGACCGTGATCGCGTGCAACTCGACGATGCAGTAGATCGCCTCGCCGCGATCCTGGCCCTCGACGTACTGGCGGATTGCCCCGATGTAGTTGCCGAGGTGCTTGCGCCCAGTCGGCTGGATTCCGCTGAATATGCGCACGTCGACAGTTTCGCGGACGGCGCCGCTTGCTGAGCTGCGACGGTAGCCCCTACGGCTCCGGCGGCTCGCGGAGCTGGTGGGCCGGGGTGAAGAAGCTTCGGTACGCGAGCGAGATCGAGATCAGCCCGGCGAGCGCGACGCTCCCGAGCAGCGTGTAGAGCAGGATCAGCTGGAGGCGGACCGCGTCCTCGGGGTCGGCGCCAGCTAGGAGCATCCCGACCATCGTGCCGGGGAAGAAGATCAGCCCCGTCGTCTTCGTCGAGTCGACGAGCGCGATCATTCCCGAGCGCAGGCTGCGGCGGACGATCGGCGCCGCCGCCTGGGTGGAGGTCGCGCCGAGCGCCAGCGTGGCCTCGATCTCACGCGCCGATGACTGGACCTCGTCGCCCAGCCGGTTGAGCGCCACCGCCGATGCGGTCATGGAGTTGCCGACCACCATTCCGCCCACCGGGACGAGGAATCGCGGCTCAGGCTCGAAAACGCCGAGCGCGACGACGATGCCCAGGGTCCCCGTCGCGGCTATCCCGAGCGCGATCACGAGCGGCCAGAACGCGTTCGGGACATGGCGAGCGCGGTGGCGGGCCGTGAACGCGCCGAACACCACCATGACCGCGATCAGGAGGATGACCAGCGCCAGCGTGTCCTCGTCGAAGATGATCTGGATCACGAAGCCGATCGCGGTGAGCTGGATGAACGAGCGAACGACCGCGATCGCGATGTCTTCCTCCAGCCCGGCGCGCTGCCAGAACGAGACTCCGACCGCGACCGCGACCAGCGCCAGCGTCGCAGCGACCTCGCCGAGGCTGACGTCGATCCCGGCGGTCACGCCGGAAGCAACTCGCGCGCCGGGCCCTGCTCGACGGCGTGCCCGAGGTCGAGGCGGACGACCCAGTCCGACATACGCCGCGCCTGGTCGAGGTCGTGGGTGACCATGACCCGGGAGATCGCGACCCGTTCGCACAGGTCGACCAGCGCCGCCTCGACCGAGTCGCGCGCCCGCTCGTCGAGCGCCGAGGTCGGCTCGTCGAGCAGCAGCACGTCCGGCTCCACCGCCAGCGCCCGCGCGAGCATCGCGCGCTGCTGCTCGCCGACCGATAGCTTCGACGCTGTGCGATCCGCGTACGACGCGTCGAGCCCCGCGAGATCGAGCATCCGGCCGACGTCGGGGGTGCGATCCCAGAGCCCCGCCGCGTAGCGCACGTTGTCGGCCACCGTTCCGTCGAGCAGCGCCGGGAGCTGGGGGACGAGACAGACCTCGCGGCGCAGCTCGAGCACGTCGAGATCGCGAACGTCGCGACCCCTGTAGAGGACCTTGCCGCCCTCGGGGTCGGCAAGCCGGTTGAGCAGCCGCAGCAGCGTCGACTTCCCGCACCCGGACGGCCCCGCGACACACGATGCCCCTTCTGGCAGCGCCGCGCTGAGATCGCGCAGCACCTCCCTCCCACCCCGCGACATCGCCACGTGCTCGAGCTCGAACAGCACGGGCGCATTATCCGGCCGATTCGGCGGCAGGGACCTCTTCGCCGCTCGCGTCCGTAGCTATTGCGACACCCACCGAGGAGGGCCAGATGAGCCGCAGATCGTTCGCAATCGGCATCGGGGTCGTAGCAGCGACCTGGTTCGGCATCGTTGGGACGGCGAGCGGAGCCGGCGGGCCGATAGTTCCTGGACCGGCTTTCGGGTCGACCGGAGTAGCGTCGCCGGATGGAGCTGATCGGTACGTCACGCTGTTCGCGGGAAGGCAGCCGGCGATCGCCCGAATCCAGCAGGACGGCGGAGAGGTGCTTCGTTCGGGATCGTTCGGGCACTTCGCGATTCCAGCGGTGACGGTCGACGGCAGTGCCGGCGGCCTGTCCGCAGACGGCTCGACTCTCGTCCTGGCGTCGAGTCGTTGGGGTCTGCAACGAACCGAGTCCAGGTTCAAGATCGTCGACGCCCCGAGGCTTCGGGTACGCAAGGTGATCGAGCTGGACGGCAGTTTCACCTTCGATGCGATCTCCCCCGATGCGTCGCGGATCTACCTGATCGAGTATCCGTCCCCTCGCGACACAACCCGGTATTCGGTACGCGCGGTGGACACTCGCAGCGGTCGCCTCCTGCCCGATCCGATCGTCGATCCGAACGAGCCGCCCGGGGAGATGCGCGGATATCCGCTCAAGCGCCTGACGAGTCCGGACGGGCGCTGGGCGTACACCCTCTACGACGGCTCGGGAGAGCACCCGTTCATCCATGCGCTCGACACCGTCGAGGGTCGGGCAGTCTGTATCGATCTCCACGAGATCGGCGCCGACACCATCGGTCGGGTCCAAATGACGTCCAGCGCGGACGGCGCGGAACTCACGCTGGCCGATCGGAAGTCGGGCCCGGTCGCCCTCGTCGACACCCAGACGTTCGAGGTCAGCAGCCCGTCCAAAGAGGCCGGCGGCGGCGGGTTCCCCTGGGTGCTCGTCGTAGCAGGCGCGGTGGCCGGGCTCGCAGCGTGGGCGCTGGCGCATGCGTTGCGTAGGCGGCGGCGTGTGGCCCCCGGCGGTGCCCAATAACGCAAGCGTCCGCGCACGGACCTCCCGCTCGTTGGCAGACGTATGGTCACCGAGAGATGCCGCGCTCGGATCGCATCGCGGCGGCCCACCTGCGTGGCGCACGCGCGGGGTCGGTCTCGAACTTCGAGGCTCTGTTTCGCGAGCACTGGCCGCGCGCGCACCGGACTGCGTTCCTGATCGTGCACGACGCCGCGGCGGCAGAGGACATTGCGCAGGAGGCGTTCCTGTCGGCGATCCGCGCCCTCGACCGGTTCGACCGCCGCCGGCCCTTCGGGCCCTGGCTGAACCGGATCGTCGTCAACCGCGCGATCGACTGGGCGCGGGCGCGCGCCCTGCGAAGCGAGGTCGGGGCCGAGACCGTCGGTGATATCTCCTTGCTCGATCGGCGGCACGAGCCGGAGGGCGTCTCCGAAGCCGCCTCCGCTCAACCCACGGGCGGGAATCCGTTCTCCGACGATGTCGTGGTGGCGCTCCGGGCGCTGGCGCCGGAGCAGCGCGCGGTGATCGTGCTGCGATACCTGCTCGAGTACACGCCGATCGAGATCGCGCGCGCGCTCGACGTGCCCCGCGGGACCGTCAACTCGCGTCTCCGGCGCGCCCTGGACCGGCTCGGCGACAGCCTCGAGGGGGTGGGATCGTGAGAGAGGATCGGCTCAGCGACCTGCTCCGCGACCATCCGATCCCCGACGAGCGCGGGGCCGAGGAACGCGCGTGGCGCGTCGCGCGCGCGGCGTTCGAGGACCGAGACCGCGAGCCGGCTCCATCGCCGCGCCGCCGCCGCACGCGGCTCGTGCTGGCCTTGGCGGGAGCGATCGCCGCCGCCGCCGCCCTCGCCCTCACGCCGGCGGGAGCCAGGGTCGGCGACCTGATCGACGACGTGATCGAGCCTGGCCGGGAGGGAGCGGCGCCGGCGCTCACCTCGCTTCCCACCGACGGCCGGCTGCTGGTCGAGTCGGCTCAGGGCCCGTGGATCGTCAATCGCGACGGGTCGAAGCGGCTGCTCGGCGAGTACGACCAGGCGACCTGGTCCCCGGGCGGGCTGTTCGTGGCGGTGACCCGTGGTGCGGAGCTCACCGCCGTGGTCGGAGACCCCGCCGCCGTCGGAGAGCCCGCTGGAACGGCGCGGTGGTCCCTGTCCGCAGGCGCGCGCGTTCGCCATCCTGCCTGGGCCCCGAGCGGATTTCGGATCGCGTACCTGAGCGGCGACGCATTGCGGGTCGTCGCCGGTGACGGGACGGATGACCGAACGCTCGACGAACGGGTCGCCGCAACTCCCCCGATCTGGAAGCCCGGCCAGCGACATCTCCTCACCTATGTCGACCGCGACCGCCGAGTGCGCCTCCTGAATGTCGACTCCGGACGCCACCTGTTGGCATCGGGGCGGTACGCGACCGAAGTCAAGAGCCTCGCGTGGTCGCGCGACGGCGGACGCCTGCTCGTGCTCACGAGCTCGTTCTACAGCGTGCTCGACGATCGGGGACGGTCGATCTCGAAGGGCCCGACCCGCGGCAAGGCCGATGCCGCTGCGTTCTCGCCGAGCGGCCCGATCGCCCTGATTCGCCACTCTGCCAGCAAGACGGCGGCCGGTCTCAGCGAGGTGGTGCTGGTCGACGAGTTCGGTGAGGAGCGCCGCTTGTTCTCGGGTCCGGGTCGGTTCGCCGATCTGACGTGGAGCCCGGACGGCCGCTGGCTCCTGTTCTCGTGGCGGGACGCCGACCAGTGGCTATTCGTACCTCCGGACGGCAAGAAACCAGACGCTGTCTCGAACATCTCGCGCCAATTCAACCCCGGTGTCGGCGAGGGAGCGCCCTTCCCCCGCGTCAGCGGGTGGTGCTGCACGCGCTAGTCGAAGTCCGGGCTCGCCGTCCCTCAATAATCGATGCATGCCCGAGCTGCGCCCGATGCTCGCCCGCGAGGCAGACGCGCCGCCGAACGACGGTGGCTGGGCGTTCGAGATCAAGTGGGACGGCGTGCGGGCGCTCGCCGGAACGGAAGGCGACGGCGGCCTGCGGATCGAGAGCCGGCGCGGCGACGACATCAGCGCGCGCTACCCGGAGCTGACCGGGCTCGGCGAGGCGCTCGCGCCCCACCGCGCGGTGCTCGACGGTGAGATCGTCGCGTTCGACGAGGCGGGACGGCCGAGCTTCCAGCGCCTCCAGCTGCGCATGGGCCTCACCGACGCGATCTCGATCCAGCGCCGCGTTTCCCAGACGCCGGTGACGTACGTGGCGTTCGACCTCCTCGAGCTCGACGGCGAGTCGACCCTCGAGCTCCCGTACAGAGAGAGGCGCGCGCTGCTCGAGGGGCTCGAGCTCGACGGTGCGAGCTGGCAGACGCCGAGCTACCACGTCGGCGAGGGCGAGGCGCTGCTCGAGCTCGCCCGGACGCGTGGGCTCGAGGGCGTCGTCGCGAAGCGCCTCGACAGCCCCTATAGGCCGGGCAGGCGGACCGGCGACTGGATCAAGGTCCGGAACTGGCGCCGCCAGGAGCTCGTGATCGGCGGCTGGATGCCGGGGGAAGGCGGGCGCGGTGGGCACGTGGGGTCACTACTCGTCGGCTACTACGACTCGACGCCCGAGGAGGCGCGCGACCTCGAGCGGACGCCGCTCCTGGTTTACGCCGGCGGCGTGGGAAGCGGGTTCACCAACGACGAGATCGACCGGCTCACGCGGCTGCTTAGCGCCCGCGCCCGCGACGACAGCCCGTTCGACGTCGGGGCCCCGAAGCGCGCCGGGGCGCGGTTCTGCGAGCCGGAGCTCGTCTGCGAGGCGAAGTTCACCGAGTGGACGAACGAGGGCACTCTGCGCCAGCCTGTGTACATGGGTCTGCGAGATGACAAGAACCCGCGCGAGGTGATCAGGGAGCTGTGACAGCGCGTCGGGTCGGTCTGTCCGGCTCGAAGTGGATCCTCACTTGCAGTGAGCGTCGGGCTCTGGGTCATCGGTGGTGTTGTCCTCCTCGCTCTGCTCCTGCTCGCCTCGGCGATCCGCGTGCTGCGGGAGTATCAGCGCGCCGTGATCTTCCGGCTCGGCCGCCTGATCGCGCAGAAGGGCCCCGGCCTGATCCTGCTGATCCCGATCGTCGACCGCATGGTGCGGGTCGACCTGCGGACGGTGACCTTGGACGTACCCCCACAGGAGGTGATCACCCGCGACAACGTGACGGTGCGGGTGAACGCTGTCGCCTACTTCCACGTCGTCGATCCGAATCGCGCGATCACCGAGGTCGAGAACTTCCTGCTCGCCACCACCCAGATCTCACAGACGACTCTGCGCTCGGTGCTCGGCAAGGCCGAGCTCGACGGGCTGCTCGCCGAGCGCGAGCGCCTCAACTTAGAGCTGCAGCAGATCATCGACGACCAGACCGACCCATGGGGGATCAAGGTGACGACTGTCGAGGTCAAGGACGTCGAGCTCCCCGCGGAGATGCAGCGCGCGATCGCCCGCCAGGCCGAGGCCGAGCGCGAGCGGCGCGCCAAGATCATCGGCGCGGACGGCGAGTTCCAGGCCGCCGAGAAGCTCTCCGACGCGGGGCAGATCGTGAGTCAGAACCCCGCCACCCTCCAGCTTCGCTACCTCCAGACGCTCCTCCAGATGGGCGTAGACAAGAACACGACGATCGTGTTCCCTCTCCCCATCGACGTGCTCAAGCCGTTCATGGGTGAGCGAGCTCCCGAGCCCGGGCGAGCCTCGGGTCCTCGGGCGAGCCAGCGAGGTTGAGCTCGATCAGCCGGGCCGCCGATCGCGTCGCGGCGGCAGCGATCAGCGCGGCCGTGTCCGCCTCTCCTCGGGTCGGGCCGCTCACCTCCGCCGAGCTCGCGGCGGCGAGCTCTCCCGTCTCGGCGGCCGCCTCCGCGATCGCGAGCGGAGGGTCGGCGGCTGCCGAGAGCGCCTCGGCGCGGCGCTCGGGCGGGGCGTTGATCGCCGCGCGGTAGGCGGCGGCGTCCTCGTCAGCGAGCGAAACGGCGCGCGTCCTGAGCTCGCCGGCGCGCTCGAGGCGGCGCTCCATTGCCGCGCCTCCCTCGCCGCGCGCCAGCGCCGCGCGCGCGACCATCTCGACGAGCGCCGCGGCGAGCGCACAGCACCACGCCGCGGCAGCACCCGCGCTCGGCGTGGGGTCTGCCGAGGCGAGCCGGTCGAGCGCCTCCTCCAGACTCACGAAGGCCGAGCCTAGAACAGACCGACCGTGCGCCCGTCCTCGTCGACGTCCACGTTGAGCGCCGCCGCCTTCTTGCCGAGCCCGGGCATCTGCTGGATGTCGCCGCACAGCGGGACCAGCCAGCCGGCGCCCGTGTAGGCGCGAATGTCTCGGACCTGGAGCGTGAAGTCCTCCGGCGCATTGAGCAGCGTGGGGTCTGCCGACAGCGAGAGGTGCGTCTTCGCCATGCAGATCGGCAGGCGATGGAGTCCCTCCGCCGTGTACTGCTCGAGCTTGCGCTCCGCGGCGGGATAGAAGAACACGTCGCGGGCCCCGTACACGCGCGTGGCGATCGCGCGGATCTTGTCCTCGATCGAGTCGTCCTCCTCGTACATGAACCGGAACTCGGACGGCTGCTCGCAGGCCTCGGCGACCGCCTGCGCGAGCGCGGCGGCCCCCTCGCCGCCCCGCTCGAACCCCTCGTTTACCTCGGCCGCGAACGCGCCGTGCTCGAGCGCGAGGGTGCGAACCAGCTCGACCTCCTCGTCCGTGTCGCCGGGCCGGCGGTTCACCGCCACCACGCACGGGAGCCGGAACTCGCGCACGATCTCGAGGTGGCGGCGCAGGTTCTCAGCGCCGATCGCGATCGCGGCCAGGGACCGCGCGCGATCGACGCGCGGGTCGTCCTCGACCTCGCCATGGTGCTTGAGCGCGCGGACCGTGGCGACCAGCACGACAGCGCTCGGCTGCAGCCCTCCCACCCGGCACACGATGTCGAGGAACTTCTCCATGCCCATGTCGGAGCCGAAGCCCGACTCGGTGACGATGTAATCGCCGAGCTTGAGCGCGATCTGGTCGGCGATCAGGGAGTTGTTCCCGTGCGCGATGTTGGCGAACGGACCGGCGTGCATGAAGCAGGACTGGCCCTCGAGCGTCTGGATCAGGTTGGGCTTCAGCGCCTCCTTCAGGAGCACGGTCATCGCGCCGGCGGCACCCAGCTCCTCCGCCGTCACGGGCTTGGCGCCGTCGAACGAGTGCCCGACCGTGATCGCGCCGAGCCTGCGGCGCAGGTCGTGCACGTCGCGCGCCACGGCAAGGATCGCCATCACCTCCGAGGCCGCGGTGATGTCGAACCCGGTCTCGCGCGGATAGCCGTTCTGGCGACCGCCGAGGCCGAGCGCGATCTGGCGCAGCGCGCGATCGTTCATGTCGACGGCACGCCGCCACGACACGCGCAGCGCATCGATCTTGAGCGGGTTTCCGTGCAGGATCGACGCGTCGAGCAGCGCGGCGAGAAGGTTGTTTGCGGCGCCGACCGCGTGGATGTCGCCGGTGAAGTGCAGGTTGAGCTCCTCCATCGGGACGACCTGGGCGAGCCCGCCGCCGGCGGCGCCTCCCTTGATCCCGAACACCGGGCCGAGCGAGGGCTCGCGCAGGCACAGCACGGGCGTCTTGTCGATCGCGCCGAGCCCCTGGGTGAGCGAAACCGCGGTGGTCGTCTTGCCCTCGCCGGCGCGCGTAGGGGTGATCCCCGACACGCACACGAGCTTGCCGTCGGGCTCGTCCCGCCGCGCGTCGAACGCCGACAGCCGCACCTTGCCCATGTGGCGTCCGTACGGGTCGACCTCGTCGGGATCGAGGCCCACGCGCTCCGCCACCTCCTCGATCGGAAGCAGCGTCGCTTCCTGTGCGATCTCCAAGCTGCTTTTCACGGATCTATCCTCCTGCTCTTGTCACGGGGTCAGTGGCTCACCGCCGCCGCCGCCAGCTCGGAGACGAGGCGATCGTCGTAGAAGCGCTCGAGCCGGAACGGCTCGATCAGGTCCGGTGTCTGGCCGCTGTGGACGAGCTCCGCGAGCGTGGAACCGACGATCGGGGCGGCCTTGAAGCCGTACGTGCCCCATCCCGTCGAGATCAGGAACCCCTCGAGGGCGGTCTCGCCCAGGATCGGGCTGTAGTCCGGGCTGAGGTCGCACAGGCCGGCCCAGCTCCGCAGCATCCGCACCCGCTCGAGCTGGGGGAAGAGCTCGAGAGCATGTCGCGAGCCCTCCTGGAGGAAGTTCAGTGTGCCCTGCTGGCGGTACGTGGTCCACGGCTCGATCTCCGCGCCGATCAGCATCTCGCCGCGATCGGTCTGGCTCACGTACAGGTGCATCTGCGAGGACACCACGACCACGTCGAGGAACGGCTTCAGCGGCTCGGTGACGAAGGCCTGCAGGATGTGCGTCGTCACCGGCAGCGGCACCCCGGCGAGGTCGCACACCTGCGTGCTCCAGCCGGCGGTGCAGCTGACGACGGTCTCCGCCCGGACGTCGCCGCGTGTCGTGCTGACCCCGGTGACGCGACCGTTGGAGCGCGCGATGCCGGTCACCTCGGTGTAGGGATGGATCTCCGCCCCGCCGCGATCCGCGCCGCTCGCGAACCCCCACACGACCGCGTCGTGGCGGATAGTCCCGCCGGGCGGGTGATAGAGCGCCGCCTGGATCGGATACACGGCGTCCTCGGAGACGTTGAGGTCGGGGGCGAGGCGCTTGATCTCGCTCGGCTCGATCACCCGGCTGTCGATCCCGAGCAGCCGGTTGACCTCGGCCCGTTCCTCCATCACGAACACCGCGCGATCGGAGTGGGCGAGCGTGAGGTGGCCCTGCTTCGCGAACAGCAGGTTGAAGTCGAGCTCGACCGATAGCCGCTCGTACAACTCGAGGCTCGCCTGGTAGAACCGGGCGCCCTCGGGGGTGCGGTAGTTCGAGCGCAGGATCGCGGTGTTTCGGCCCGCGGCCCCCGAGCCGATGTAGCCCTTCTCGAACACCGCGACGCTGTCCACGCCGAGCCGGGTGAGGTAGTAGGCGGTGGCAAGCCCGTGCGAACCGCCGCCGACGATCACGACGTCGTAGGAGTCGCGAAGCTCGCCGCGGGGGCGCCACATGCGGCGGGGGCGGAAGATCTCACGCACCGGCGGCAACCTCCTCGGCGGCCGGCTCCAGCGCGGCGGCGCCGACGATGAGCCCGCCGAGCGGCTCCGCCGCGTCGGTCACCTGCGCCCACATGTACTGGGCGTATGCCGAGCCGAACATCAGCAGGTAGCGATCGCCGTGCTCTCGCAGCACCATCGCCGGGACCCGGGCAACGGAGCCGGGGCGAAAGGACGCTTCCGGCGTGACGCTCGGGCGCAGGTCGATCGCGCTCAGCCGGGCGAGCACGTCGCGGGCGAGCGGGCCGACGAGCGCGATCGCGGCGAGCGCACAGCTCAGGTCGGTCACCGACACGGGGGGGGCCGCGGCCGCGTCCTCGAGTGCCTCGCGCAACCCTGGAGTGGACCCGGGCGGGCACACGGCGAGCACCCGCCGTGCGGAGAACGGGCACCACCACGGATCGCCGTCGCCTGTCGCCCTGCCGAGCTCGATCTCGGGAGCGCCCGCGGAAGCGCCGACTGCCGCGACGTCGGGCGCCGGCCCCTGGAGCTCGATCTTCCCGAGCCACGAGAAGTCGCCGACTCCGACGGTGGTGCGGCACGCCTCGCGCTCCCCGTCCTGGGACCCGTAATCGACGGCGATGCGCCAGCCGTCGCGCGTCTCGATGCGACCGCCGGCCGCGCGCGCCTGCGGCAACAGCACCGTCGCGGGCACCGGGTCGAACCCCAGCTCGGGCGCCGCGCGATCGGGCTCGAGGAACTCGAAGCTCAAGACATCACCTCTGTTCGCGCTCGGCCCAGCATCAAATTCCCCGCCCGCCCACACCCTTGAAGAGCCTCGCGCTCACGACCGCAGCCTCTCGCCGTCGGGGTCGTAGAACGGCTTCGTGGTGACGGTGGCGTCCATTCGCTCGCCGCGGTCGGCGATCGCGATCTTCGCGCCGTCCTCCGCGTGCTCGCGCGGAATCCAGGCGAGACCGATCGCGTGCCCCGCCGCGGGGCTGAAGCGGGCGCTGGTCACCCGCCCCGGCGGCCCCGCGCCGTCGGCGAGCACCGCCGCGCCCTCGTGGGGCACGGCGCCGTCGGCCAGCTCGAACCCGACCAGCCTGAGCGCGGGCTCCCGCTCGGCGAACTCCTCGAGCGCCCAGCGCCCGATGAAGTCCTGCTCCTTGTCGAGCTTCACGATCCACGGCATCGCCGCGGCGACGGGGTCGGACTCGGAGTCGGTGTCCTGGCCGACGAGGATGTGCATCTTCTGCAGCCGCAGCACGCGCTGGGGCTCTAGCCCGAACGCGCGGATCCCGTCGTCGCGGCCCGCCTCGATGATCGAGTCCCAGAGCTGCTCCCCGAGCGCGGTCGGGTAGTGGATCTCATACCCGAGCTCCCCGACGAAGCCGATCCGCAGCACCAGGCTCGGCGCGCCGGCGACGCGCGCGCGCTTCCCGTCGAGGTAGGAGAAGGCTTCGTTCGAGCAGTCGAGCTCGGTGAGCCGTCCCATGATCTCGCGCGCGCGGGGGCCGGCGAGGTTGACCGCGCACAGGGCCTGGGTCACATCGGTGAGGGTCACGCGGAGGTCCGACCAGTCGGCGAGCCACCACGCGAACCACGCCTCCATCGCCTCGGCGCCGGTCGACGTGGTGGTGACGTAGAAAGAGTCCTCATCGAGCCGGCAGATCGTCCCGTCGTCCATGATCCGCCCCGCGTCGCTCATCAGCACCCCGTAGCGGATCCGCCCGATCTTCAGGTTTCCGTGGCGGTTCGGGTACAGCCGGTCGAGGAACTCGCCAGCGTCTGGGCCGCTGACGATCAGCTTGCCGAGCGTCGACACGTCGATCAGCCCCGCCGCGTCGTGGACGGCACGCACCTCGGCGTCGGGGTCGCCGTAATCGTACGCCCGGCGCCAGTCCCCGGCCCACATGATGTTCCCTCCGAGCTCACGGTGGCGAGCGTGGAGCGCGGAGCGCTTCGCGGGCTCGAACGGTCTGCCGGCGAGCGCGCCCAGCGGGACCGCCGACCACGGCGGGCGGGCGGTCGTCGTGCCCACCTCGGCGAGCTCCGCGCCGCTCTCGCGCGCGATCAGCCGCGCCGACGGGAGCTGGCACATCCGCCCCTGGCACGGGCCCATGGTCACGGTGAGATAGCGCTTGGAGAGCTCGATCGAGTCGTAGCCCTCCTCGATGCTGGTGCGGACGTCCTTCGCGGTCACGTCCTCGCACAGACACGCGAAGCACTTGTCCCTCCCCTCTCCGCCGGCCGCGACCGGCTCCGCGACCGGCGCGCGCGTCGCCGCCACGGCGTCGAGCGCGCGCCGCTCGGCCGCGTGCTCGCCGGCGGCGGGATCCTGGAAGCCGGCCGCGCTCGCCGCGTCCATCCCCGCGAGGGCCCCCGAGAGCTCGAGCGCCTCCTCCCCGCGCAACCCTGCCACCTCTCCGGCGGCGTGCATGCCCTCGGGGACGTCGGCCACCGCGAACGCCGCCGTGGCGGAGTCGTAGACGGTGCTCGCGCCGGCTTGGAGCAGCAGCGACCCGGCAGGCGCGACAGCGCCCGAGACCACAAGCAGGTCGCAGGCGACGCTTCGCTCGCTGCCCGGAACGGTGCGGCCGTCCTCGTCCACGCGCGCGAGCATCGCGCGGCGAAGCGCGCGCCGGCCCTTCGCCTCGACCACGGTCGCGCCGCGCATGACATCGACGCCGAGCTGCTCGAGCCGCCGGTCGGCGACCGTCTGGCTCCCCGGCTGCGGGCGCAGGTCGGCGACGGCGGCCAGCTCGACCCCCGCGTCGTGCAGCGCCACGGCGGCCTCCAGCCCCTCCTCGCCGGCGGTCGCAACGACCGCCCGGCGGCCAGGCGCGAGAGCGTAAAGCGACAGCAGGCGGCGCGCGCCCCGCGACAGCATCACCCCGGGAATGTCGTTGCCCGCGAACACGAGCGGCTGCTCGATCGTGCCGGTCGCGACGACGTGCTGCGCGGCGCGGACCTGGTGCAGCGTGTCACGTTCCCAGATCGCGACCAGCCCGTCGAAGTACCCCGTCGCGGTCCCGGGCGAGATCAGCTCGACCCCTGCCTCGCGTGCGAGCGTGGCGAGCTCGCGTGCCCGCGCTATCGAGCCGGTCGCCAGCAGGTGGCCGCCCGGCTCGGGGCCCTCGTCCGCGAGCACAACGTCGGCGCCCTGCTCCGCCGCCCGGGTCGCGGCGGCAAGCCCTGCGGGGCCGCCGCCGACGACGAGGACATCGGCATGGCGGCGGCGGTACTCGGTCCGCCACTCGCGCTCGACGCGCGGCGCCGGCACGCGTCCCAGACCCGCCGCGCGGCGCAGCATCCGCTCGTACAGGGGCCACAGGCGCCGCGGGCGCTTGAAGGTCTTGTAGTAGAAGCCCGGCGGCGTGAACGGCCCGCCGACCAGGTCGACCGCCCGCATCGCGTCGCGATCGAGCGAGGGCACCGCGTTGAGGTGTCGGACCTTCATCCCCGCCCGCGCCGGCTCCGTGCACGCCCGCACGCCGGTATCGCCGTCGACGCTGACGAGGCAGTTCGGGCACTGCCCGGCACAGCACAGCAGGCCGCGCGGGCGGTGGTACTTGAAGCTGCGCGAGAACGTGCGGCGCCCGCCCGCGTACAACGCGGATGCGATCGTGTCCCCCTCGAGGGCGCGCACCGTCTTCCCGTCGAACTCGAACCTCAGCTCACGCGAGCGGTCGATCCGCTCGCCCGAGCGCTGCGGGAGCCGGTTCATCCCGGAGCTCCGTCATGGCCGGCCGCATGCTCCGCTTCGCGTTCGCCGCGGCCCGGCAGGTGGACTTCGAGCACCTCGTTGGTGCGGGTGTCGCGCTCGGCGAGGAACCAGGTGCGACAGCCGGCGCGGTGGTACCACCACTCCCGCTGCACGCCCGCCGCATTGCGCCGAAAATAGTTGTAGGCGGCGAGCTCGCGCCGCTCCGGGCGCGCGCGGGGGCGCGGCACGACCTCACCGCCGTACTGAAAGTCGGTCACCTCGCGGTTGCCGCAGTTCGGACAGGAGAGGACAAAGGACACCGGTCGGCGGGCATCTTAGACAAATAGGTACAAAGATTCCAACCGGGCCGCTACCCCACGGTCCCGGGGGCCGGCGACGCCGGCGCCGGAGCCTCCCCGTCGAGCAGCCCGAGCCGACCCGCGAGCCACGCCGCCGGGAGTGCCTGGAGGATCAGCGTGAGCACGATCGCGAGCGCGACGACGCTGGCGTAAGCGTCGGTGTTCGGCACGCCGAGGCCCGCCAGGACCCCGACGAGCGCGGCGGGCACCACCCCCGTCTCCCGCGTCCAGCACAGAAACGCCATCTCGGGCCGCGTCCAACCCCCGCGGCGGTCCGGGAGGACGCACGTGAGCACGGTAAGCGGGCGGGCCACGAGCAGCAGCGCCGCGAGCACCGCAAGCGCGGGCAGCAGGTTCTCACCCAGCTCGTCGAACGGGATGTTCGCGCCCAGGACAAGGAAGACGAAGAAGGTGACCAGGTCGGCGAGGTTGAAGGCGAACTGGCGCATCTCCTGCTCGTGGACCGAGTGCATCGCGAGGCCGAGGCGCTCCATGTTGCCGACGATCAGGCCGGCGAGAAACGCGCCCAGGTACCCGCTCCCCCCCGCCGAGTCGAGCGAGAAGTACCCGATCGTGACCACGGCAAGCACCGCCGCCGCGGAGGACTCGCGCCAGATCCCGGCGCGGTGGCTCGAGATCGTCGCCGCGAGCAGCACCCCCGCGACGACGCCGAGCACGGTGCTGATCGTGAGGTCGACGACGAACTCCTCGAACGGCTCTGCGAGCGAGCCGCCGCCGCTCAGCAGCAGCCCGGCGAGTGCCAGCGCGAGCACCGCTCCGGTGGGGTCGTTGAACGCCGACTCCGCGATGACCGTCTGGGCGACCTTCGGCCGCAGCCGGGAGCGAATGAAGAGCGGGATGAGGATCGCGGGGTCGGTTGGCGCGAGCACCGCCCCCATCAGCAGCGCCCCGTACCACGGCAGGTCGAAGGCCAGGTATGCGGCGACCCCGACGATCGCGGCGGTCAGGAAGACGCCGGGGACGACGAGCATCCCCAGGCCAACCCACACCCGGCGCAGCACTCCCACCGAGAGGTTGAGGCCTCCGTAGAACAGGATCAGCGAGACCCCGAGCGTGAACATGAGCTGGGCTCCGATCGAGTCGAACGGCACGTCGATCACATCGAGCACCGAGGGCCCCATCAGGGCACCGAACAGCACGAGCACGAGGATCTCCGGGACGCGGAGGAGGCTCGCCACCAGGCGTGCGACGAGCGCCGCGCTGAGCAACAGGCTCAGCGTGAGGATCACGTCGCTTGTCATTCCGCGTCGCCGCCCGGCGGTTCGCGTGACCCTTGCCCGCGCACCCGGCGCTCACCCTCCAGCGCCATACGCGCAATGTCGTTGGCCGCGAAGAGGAGCAGGACGATCACGATCCCCGCGCCCAGCGCGACCGCGATCAGGCGTCGGCGCGCGTCGTCGCGGGCGTCGTCGAACGCGGCGCCGGTCGCCTCCGCTTGCTCGGTCTCGTTGGCGGCCAGCTCGTCAGCGGTCGAGGCCATCGCGCGGAAGAGCCTGAGCTCGGGGCCGAGCAGGATCTGCCGCGTGCGGTCGGGATCTCCGCCCTCGAGCGCCCCCCAGGCGATCGCGTCGAGGTCCTTGAACCGGGCGAACTCCCGCTCGAGCCGGGCGAGCAGCTCCTCCTCGCGGGGGTCGATGAAAGTGGTCGACGCGACCTCGAGTTCGTCGGCGAGCTCGCGCTCCGAGCGCAGGTAGGTCCGCCTCAGCGCATCGCGTTGCGTAACGTCGTCACCTGCATAGCCGTAGGCCGTCTGCCAGCCGTTGACGTCGGTGACCAGGAACTTGATCTCGCGCGCGAGCGACTCGGCATCGGCCCGCTGCTGCACTTCGTCGAAGCGGTCGCCGAGCTGTGCCATCCCGTGGAGCGCTACCGCAGTCGTGGCGATCGGCCCCAGCACCGTGAGCACGATCGCGGCGTAGATCTTCGTCCGGATCGTCACCGGCGACCGCCGATACCATGGCCGCCGCCATGATCCTGTTCGTGCTTACGGGCCAGGCTCCTCCGATCCTCGTCCTGACCCTGGTGGTGATGTGCTACCTGGCGGGCTACGAGCTGTGGAAGGAGAAGGACCTGCCCTTCCTGTGGAAGGCGTGGTGGGTGCTGTTCGTGTTCATGCTCAACATCGTGGGCTTCGGGATCTTCTGGATCTGGCTGGCGACGAGGCGGCGCCGCCACCGCCACGCGTAGCTGCATACCGCCCGACCTACTCCCTCTCCGCCCGCACGCGGTGCAGGCGCGCCAGCTTCAGCGCCAACTCCAGCGACAGCAGGTCCTCACTCCCCAGGTCCAACCCGGCGACGCGCTCGATTCGATCCAGCCGCTGCCGCACGGTGTTCGGGTGCACGTAAAGGGCCCGGGCGCTCGCCGTCACCCCGCCGCGGTCGGCGAGGTACTGCTCGAGCGTCTCGACCAGGCGGGCGCCGCGCCGGCGGTCGTACTCGATCAACTCCTCCACCGACTGTCGGTAGCGGTCGTGCGGCGCCTCGTCGAGCTCCAGGTGGACGAGGTAGCGGTAGGCGCCCAGCTGCTCGTAGGAGACGGCGCCTCCCTCGGCGACGAGCGAGCGGCCGATGTGGGCGGCGTCGGCGGCCTCGCGCATCCGCCGCCGGGCGCTCGCGGCGCCGCGGTCGACGTCGCTGAGGCCGACCACAAGCCCCTCCTCCCGGCCCAGCGGCTCGCATGCTGCGCGCAGCCTTTCAACCGCGGTGGCTTGCCCAGTCGGAAGCGGCGCAAGCGCTCGAACGCGGTCGTGGCGGGCGTCGAAGAACGCGCGCGGATACAGCTGCCGCATGCGCGTCTCGAACCGCGCCGCCAGTTCGGGCCACGCCGGCGCCCCCGGCCGCGGGCGGGGTGCGCGCTCGACGTGCAGGAAGAGGTGCGGCCGCGTCAGGTCGCAACGCGCCTCGCTGGCCTTCGCCTCGGCCGCCCCCGTGGAGCCCGCGGCCAGCGCGTCGAACATGTCCTTGACGATGTTCTCGGCCGTCAGTCGCTCGATCAGTTCCGCCTTCTTCAGCCCCACCGCAGTCTGGTTGGCCACTGCCGCGAGCAGCTCCGCGTCCTCCTCGCTGAACTGCCTCTGCTCCGAGAGGCAGCACAGCATCCCAAGCTGCTCGTCGCCTGCCACGAGCGGAGCGACCAGCAGCGCGTTCTCGTCCACGTCGGGCCACAGCGCGTGGGCCGCGTTGCTCCGCGGGCTCCGGCCACGGCCGCCCGTCCGGCGCATGAAGTCCAGCAGCAGCGCGGTGCCGCCGGGGCGCGGGCTCGGGGCGGGCGCCCCCTCGGGGTCGGACCCGGCGAGCCCGAGCTCGTCGGCCTCGACGTCGAGACGGTAGATCTGGCAGGCGTCGGCGCCGAGTAGCTCGCGGGCGCCACGCGTGACTGCGTCGTATAGATCCTCCCGCAGGGTGACGGCCGCGAGCGCCTGGCTGAGCTGGGTCAGCGTGGTCAACGCCTGCACTCGCGTTCGGGTCTCCTCGTACAGCTGCGCGTTCTCGATTGCGCCCGCGACCAGCGACGCCGTGTGGACGAGGAAGTTGAGCACGTCGTCGTCGAACTCACGCGGCGCTTCGGTGTGGAGCACCACAACCCCGATCACGTCGCCGGCCTTGGCCAGGATCGGCACCGCGACCATCGACTGGAAGCGCTCCTCCTCCAGCTCGGGCACGTACTTCATCCGCGGGTCCGAGAGCGCGTTCTCGCGGATGAACTCGGGGTTCTTGGTCCGGGCGACCCAGCCGGTCAGCCCCTCGTCCACGCCCAGCTCCAGCTCGCCGACGAAGCGCGAGTAGCGCGGTGAGGCCGCGCGCAGCACGAGCCGCTCTCCCTCGAGGAAGTAGATGAAGCACGCGTGACAATCGGTCGCGTCGGTGGTGATGTCGACGATCCCGCGCAGAACGCGATCGAGGTCGAGCGAGGAGGAGACGGTCTTGATGACCGCGTACAGGGTCTCGTTCTCGAGCCGCGCTCGCCGCAGGGCGTCCGCGCCTTCGGCGACCGACTGCACACTCAAGCGAGCCCTCCGTTCTGTCGGGAAACCGCCGCGCCCAATCGTAATCACCGGCACCAGCAAGCCATACGTGCAGATCCTACATTTGTGCGGCTAGAAGTATGTGAGCAGCGCCTATTGCGCGGTCGCTCCCGATGGGGATAGGTTGAGCGCGTCGGTGGCTCGTGATACTCGGGTCCCTAAAGGGCTAGCGGCCCGGACAGCGGCGCACGGAGGGAGTGAGGATGGTCAACTTCGTACTTGCCCAGGTCGAGTCGCTGAAGGACGCGGCGGGCACCGAGCAACTCACGCTCGACAGCGCGATCCTCGCCGAGCAGTTCTACTTCTTCACCGTCGTGCTCATGTGGCTGATCCACGTCGGCTTCATGACCTACGAGACGGGCACCGTGCGCCGCAAGAACGCGATGTCCACGGTGATGAAGAACATCCTCACGATCGCCGTCGTCACGCCGACGATGTACTACGTGGGCTGGTGGGTCTACAACTGCAACCAGCCAGGGATCCCTCCGATCAGCCCCAACGGCACCGACTTCACAAGCGTCGCGTGCCAGAGCGGCATCCCGTGGGGGGACGCCTTCGGGCCGAACCTGACGAACAACATCAATCTCGTCTTCTTCCTCGCCTTCCTGCTGTTCTCGTGGACGACCGCCTCGATCATGTCCGGCGCCCTACTGGAGCGAGTGCGCCTCTCCGCCTACCTCGTGCTGGCAGTCATCCTTGGCTCGGTGGTGTGGATGCTGGACGCCGCCTGGGGCTGGAGCGCCGGCGGCTGGATGACGCTGCGCTTCGGCTTCCACGACTCGATCGCCTCCTCCGTCGTGCACGGCGTGGCCGGCGCCTTCGCGCTCGGGGTGCTGTTCAACCTCGGGCCGCGAATAGGCAAGTACACGCGAGAGGGGCTGACACGGGCGTTCCGCCCCCACGATCTCCACAAGACGCTCCAGGGGCTGATGCTGATCTTCACCGGTTTCTACGGCTTCTACGCCGCCTGCCTGGTGATCGCCTCGACTGCGTTCCCGGGCTGGGCCAACATCTACCTCAGCCCAACGACGCTGGGCTCGATCGCGATGATCATCACTTTCGGGTTCGCCGGGGGGTTCATGGGGACCTACTTCGCCAGCCGCGGCGACCCGTTCTGGACTGTCTCCGGCGGACTCGCCGGCGTAATCGGCGTCTCGGCGGGCGCCGACGTGTACGCGCCGACGCTCGGGTTCCTGCTCGCGGCGGCGACCGGGGGACTCACCTACTTCGCCGGGCAGTTCATCGAGAAAGCGATGCGCGTGGACGATGTGGTCGGAGCGGTTGCGGTGCACGGGTTCGCGGGCTTTCTCGGCATCATCTGGGTGGGGATCTTCGCCGCCGGGTATCCGACCGGGCTGAACAACGTCGAGAGTTCATTCGGCGGGCAGATGCTCGGCCTGGCGACCTTCCTGCCGCTGGGATTCCTCTCGGGCTGGGTCGCGTCCTTCGTGATGAGGAAGCTCAACCTGCTGCGGGTGCCGCCCGAGGTGGAGCTCGACGGGCTTGACACCGCGGAGTACGAGCCGGACCTGTACCTCCCCGAACACGCCAAGACGCCTGAACGCGTGGTCGAGCCCGACGGACGTCCGGTGGAGGCCGACGGGGTGATTGCCGGTGCGGCGCGGGAGGCGGGTAGGTGATCGAGGGCGTCGCGATCGCGGTGCTAGCGTTGCTCGGCCTCGTGCTCGCCGGCTGGCTGATCCGCCGCGAAGGGATGCAGCTGCGCCGGCGCTCGCGGCGCTACCGCGAGCTCGAGCTGGAGGGCATCGAGGAGCTGCGAGCCGGCGACAGGGTGTATCCCGAGGCGCCGGTCGTCGACGACCGCTGGATGCGGGAGCCGGACGGGCGCCCGGCGGACGCCAACCGGGTGCTGCGAGAGGAGCTCGCGCGCGCCCGTGAGCACATGCGGCGAGTGAGACTCGCGCGCTCGAGATCGAGAGCGATCCGGAGAGGAAAGGGGGCAGAATGCCTGCTGTGATCGACAGCGCGCCCGACTCGCCCGGTTGCATCACGCGCGAGGCGGGAACCGAGACGGCGCGGGTCGACGACTCCGCCGACTTCATCCTCCAGGCAAACTACGAGGACTGCGCCGGTTTTATGACCTTCGGCCCGGGAACTGTGTACGGTGAGACGGGCGCCGAGACCGCCTACTACATCCTGACCTACATTGGGATCGCGGTCACGGTTGCCGCGCTGGTCGCCTGGGTCCTGTACGAGAATAGGTTCCTGCTCGCGTACGCAGCCAACCGCGTCGGGCGACGGAGGTAGGTGCCATGGCCACGAACAACAACCGCCACATCGAGTTCCCCGAGAAGCAGACGCACGTGAAGGCGTTCGAGTGGGCGCTGCTCGCGATCTCGATCGTGTGCGTCATTATCGTTCTCGTCATCGTGTTGGCCACGAACCTCGGTGACGAGTTCCGTCCCACCGTCTGAGCGGCGGCCGGGACACCCACCAGTGAGGGCCGTGGCGGACGCGCGCGGCCGCTCCGCGGACGCGGACGGCCAATCGCGAAGCCGTCCCACCGGGTGGAACCGTCCCACGTGGCCGCGAATCGCGGGGATCGCCGCCCTGTTGGTGCTGGCGTTCATCTTTTCCCGCAGCTGTCAGCAGTCGCAGACCAGGGTCACTCAGGAGCAGGCGATCGCGATCGCCGAGCGGCAAATCGATTTCGAGCCGGAGCAGACACAGGTGCGGCTGTTGCGCCAGGGCCTCAGCAGTAGGCCCTTCTGGTTCGTGGTGTTCTCGCTACCGAAGGACGAGGGGAGTCCTCAGGGGGTCGCCCAGTACCGGATCGACGCCAACACCGGGGAGGTCGCGGAGATAGACCAGGGTGGGCGGACGCAGCAGGAAGAGCAGAGACAACGTTGATTCGAATGGAGGGCAGATGACGGAGACGCGGGTGGAGGCACCCCAAACCGTGGATGACGTGAGGCGGGTGGCGGAGCAGCGCGGCGTGGAGTTCTTCTTCGCCCAGTTCGTGGAGCTGAACGGAAAGCCGAACGCCAAGCTCGTCCCCGCCCACCACCTGGACGACCTGGTCTCCGACGGCGCGGGCTTCGCCGGCTTTGCCGCGGGCGACATCGGCCAGGGCCCGCACGAGCCGGACATGATCGCGATGCCGGACCTCTCCAGCTTGACCGTGCTGCCCTGGAAGCCCGAGGTGGCCCGGTTCGCGTGCGACATCAAGGTCGAGGGCGAGGACTGGCCCTACTGCCCCCGGACGATCCTGCAACGCGAGCTGGAGCGCGCGAAGTCGAAGGGGTACGAGTTCAAGATCGGCGTCGAGCTCGAGTACTTCCTCGTCAAGCAGGGTGAGAACGGCAGGCTCGAGCTGGCCGACCCGCTCGACACCCTGTCGCAGCCCTGCTACGACATGCGCGGCCTCACCCGCAGCCTCGACTTCGTGACCCAGGTGTCACGCAACGTGACCGAACTGGGGTGGGACAACTACGCCACCGATCACGAGGACGCGAACGGCCAGTTCGAGCAGAACTTCGAGTTCGACGACGCGCTCGTCACCTGCGACCGCGCGATCTTCTTCCGCTACATGGTCGAGACGCTGGCCCAGGAGCGGGGGATCATGGCCACGTTCATGCCCAAGCCCTTCCCCCACCTGACCGGCAGCGGCGCCCACTTCCACATGAGCCTCTGGGACGGCGAGCGGAACCTGTTCGAGGCCGATCCCGGCGACGACCCGCGCGGCCTGGGCCTGTCGGAGCTCGGGTACCAGTTCATCGCCGGCCTGAAGACGCACGCCAAGGCGTACATCGCCTTCACGGCGCCGACCGTGAACTCGTACAAGCGGCTGGTGGTCGGCGCGCCGACGAGCGGCGCGACCTGGGCCCCCGTCTATGTGAGCTACGGCTACAACAACCGCACCCAGATGCTCCGCGTCCCCGAGCCCGGCCGGGTCGAGGACCGCACCGTGGACGGCGCCTGCAACCCTTACCTCGGCGCCACCGCCGTGCTCGCCGCGGGTCTGGACGGGATCGAGCGCGGGCTCGATCCCGGCGATCCGGTGTCGCTGAACATGTACGAGACCTCGCCCGAGCAGCGGGCCGAGCTTGGGATCGAGACGCTGCCCGCGACCCTGTCCGAGGCGGCGAACAACGCCCAGGCCTCCGAGGTGCTGCGCAAGGCATTCGGCCCGGTCGCCGGGGGCGACTACCTCGACTACTACGTGGACTGCAAGCGCCGCGACTGGCAGCACGCGCACGAGCAGATCACGGCGTGGGAGCGCGACCGCTACCTGAGCCTGTTCTAATCGCACATAGTGATCGGCTGATCTATGGCCCTGTGCCCATTGGAGGTGGAGGAAACGCACACTAGACTTGGCTGAGGGCCTCATGTGCGGAATAGCTGGCATCCTGTTCAAGGACCCCGGGCGGACGGGCCCGGTGGGGCGCATCCAGGTCGAGATGCTGCAGGCGCTGCACCGGCGCGGCCCCGACTCGACCGGGGTGGCGCTGTACGGGCCCCCGCAGGCGGGCTACCTGCTCCGCGCCCGGATGCAGCCGGACGGCGACGGCAGGCTGGAGCGGGCCCGCGAGGCGATCGAGGCCCTGGCCACGGTACGGGAGCTCGCCCCCACGCCGGGCGGGGTGAGCGCCACCCTCGGCTACGAGGGCGAGCTGGGGACGCTGGCCGACGGAGTAGAGGCCGCGGACGAGACCCTCGACGTGCTCAGCCTCGGGCGCTCGATGCAGATCGTGAAGGAGGTCGGCTCGGCCGCGGACCTGGACCGCGCATACGACATCTCATCGTTCCAGGGCGGCCACACGATCGGGCACACGCGCATGGCGACCGAGAGCCGCGTCGACACGCTCCACTCCCACCCCTTCTGGGCGCGCCCCTTCGCGGACATCGCGCTCGTCCACAACGGCCACGTGACCAACGAGCACAAGTGGCGCCGCCGGCTCGAGCAGCGCGGCCACAGCTTCCTCACCGACAACGACTCCGAGGTCCTGGCGGGCTATCTCGCGGACCAGCTCGAGCGAGGCGAGGACCTCGACGAGGTGCTCGAGCGCTCCGTCCGCGAACTCGACGGCAGCTTCGCGTACCTCGTCTCGACGGCCGACGGGATCGGGTTCGCCCGCGACCAGTTCGGGCTCAAGCCGCTGCTGCTCGCGGAGACCGACGAATACGTGGTGCTGGCCTCGGAGGACGTCGCGATCCGCGCGGCGTTTCCCGACGACGACATCCACCCGCGCGAGCTCGGCGCGGGAGAGGCGCGGTCGTGGCGGCGGTAGCCGCGAGCCAGGTCGAGATCGACTGCTCCGGGCTGCCTACGCGCGAGATCAACCGCGGGATCCGGCGCGCCGCGGCGGACGGCGCGACCGAGATCGCGCTGCTCCACCCCGCCGGGCGCCACAACCTGTGCGTGGCGCTGTTCGACCCCGCCACGGTGCGGGTGCGGGGCGACGCCGGATGGTACTGCGGGGGGATGATCGACGGCGGCACGGTGCTGATCGACGGCAACGCCGGCTGGGGCGTCGCCGAGAACGCGATGACGGGACGAGTCGAGGTCGGCGGCAACGCGGGCACGGGGGCTGGCGCGACGATGCACGGCGGCGAGCTCTACGTCGCGGGCGACGCCGGCTCGCGCGCCGCGATCTCGCTCAAGGGCGGCGCCGTCGTGGTCGGCCGCAGCGTCGGGTACATGAGCGGGTTCATGATGCAGCGGGGCTCGCTCGTCGTGTGCGGCGACGCCGGCGAGGCGCTCGGCGACTCGATGTACGAGGGGACGATCTACGTCGCCGGCGAGGTCGCCTCGCTGGGGGCGGACGCGATCGACGCCGAGCTCGAGCCTGCCGACGAGGAGTTCCTGCGCTCCGAGCTCGACCGCCACGAGCTCGACCGCGACCCCGCCTCCTTCCGGAAGGTCGTCTCCGGCCGAAAGCTGTGGAACTTCTCCAAGAAGGAGTTCGAGGTATGGAAAACGGCTCTGTAGACAACGGGAACGGGCACGGGCCATTCGGAGAGCGCGTGAGCGGTCGGGTGCTGCGGCCGAGCCACATCTGGAGCCCGGGGGTGATCGAGGACATCCAGGAGAAGGCTGAGATCGGCCGCTACCGGATCCGCGCCTACTCGACCCTGCGCCGCACGGTCCACTTCGAGGACCTCACGTTCGTGCCCTGCACCCTGACGCGGATCCCGCTCGAGGGGTACCGTGAGCGGTGCGAGACGCGCACCGTGATCGGCGCGCGCCACGGCGCCGAGCCGATCACGCTCTCCACGCCGATCACGATCGCCGGGATGAGCTACGGCGCGCTGTCGGCGAACGCCAAGCAGGCGCTCGGATGGGCGGCCAGCCGCGTCGGGATATCCACGACCACCGGCGACGGCGGGATGCGGCCCGGCGAGCGCGAGGACTCGAAGACGCTCGTCTACCAGGTGCTGCCGAGCCGCTACGGCTTCGATCCCCATCATCTCCAGATGGCCGACGCGGCGGAGGTAGTGATCGGCCAGGGGGCCAAGCCGGGCACGGGCGGGCTGCTACTGGAGTCGAAGATGTCCGCCACGATCGCGGAGCAGCGCACGCTGCCGGAGGGAGTCGACCAGCGCTCTCCCGTGCGCCACCCGGACTTCTTCGGTCCGGACGACCTCCAGATCAAGATCGAAGAGCTCCGCGAGGCGACCGACGGGCGGATCCCGATCTACGTCAAGATCGGTGCCTGCCGGGTGCTCGAGGACGTGAAGCTCGCGGCGAAGGCGGGCGCCGACTTGATCGTGCTCGACGGGCTCGAGGGCGCCACCGGCGCGTCGCCGGAGGCGCTGCTCGACCACACGGGGATACCGACGATGCCGGCGACCGTGCTCGCGGTGCGGGCGCTGCGGGAAGAAGGACTGGAGGGCGAGGTCAACCTGATCGTCTCGGGCGGGATCCGAAACGGCGTCGACGCCGCGAAGGCGCTCGCGCTCGGCGCCGACGCCGTCTCGATCGGGACCGCCGCGCTGATCGCGCTGAATTGCAACAAGCCAGTCCACCACGAGGACTACGAGCGCCTCGGCACCGAGGCCGGCGCGTGCCACCACTGCCACACCGGCGGCTGCCCGGTGGGGATCACCACGCAGGACCCCGAGCTGGCCAAGCGCCTCCCGCCCCAGGAGGCCTCGGAGCGCGTCGAGCACTTCCTCAACTCGATGACGATGGAGATGCAGATGATGGCCCGCGCGTGCGGCAAGTCCGACGTCCACGACCTCGAGCCCGAGGACATGCGGGCGCTCACCCTCGAGAGCTCGCTCGTCACCGGGATCCCGTTCGCCGGGATGGACCGCCCGGTCGCGCTGTAATGCGCGTCCTCGTCCTCCAGCACATTGCGTGCGAGCATCCGGGGGTGTTCTCCGAGGTGATGCGCGATCGCGGAGTCGAGCAGGTTCCGGTCGAGATCGACGAGAACGAGCCACTCCCGGACTGGCGCGAGTTCGACGCGGTGCTGGCGATGGGCGGCCCGATGGGCGCGGGAGACGACGCCGAGCACGCGTGGCTCGCGTCCGAGAAGCGGCTCGTGCGCGAGGCGGTCGACGCCGGCCGCCCGTTCCTCGGCGTGTGCCTGGGCGTGCAGCTGCTCGCCGCGGCGCTCGACGCCCCCGTGTATCCGGCCGAGCGCCCGGAGGTCGGGCTGCTCCCGGTGGAGCTAACCCCGGAGGGGCGCGACGACCCGCTGTTCGCCGGCGTCGACCAGCCGCTGGTCTCGCTCCAGTGGCACGGCGACACCTTCGACCTTCCCGACGGCGCGGCGCTGCTGGCGCGCTCATCGCTGGTCCCGAACCAGGCATTCCGGGCCGGGGAGCGAGCGTACGGCGTCCAGTTTCACCTCGAGGTCACCGGAGAGATGGCTCGGGAGTGGGCGGAGGTGCCCGCTTACCAGCGCTCGCTCGCCGAGACGTTGGGGGAGGAGGAGGGCGCGGCGTTCATCGCCGACGTAGAGCGCCGCGCGGACGAGCTCCACCCCGCCGCGCGGCGCCTGTTCGCGAACTGGCTAGAGGTCGCCTCACGCTGAAAGAGATGCGCTCGCGCCCGCTCCCCTGCCTGCGGGGGGCGGGCGCTGCGCACTGCGCTCATGCCGCTCGCGCGACCTCGGCGAACCGCTCCAGGTAGAGCGGCCACCCACCCTCGGAGTCGACTGCGGCGCGCATCCCATCCCAACCCTCGCCGTGGCGATCGAGGTTGCGGTGCTCGAGCTCGACGCGAGTGCGCTCCGGGTTCTCGGCGAGGAAGCGGACCTCGACTTCGCTCGTCTTGGAGAGGTCGGTCTCGATCTGCCACTGCGGGCTAATGTCCCAGCTGATCACGACGCGGTTTGGCCGCTCGTAGGCGAGCACGCGCGCCCAGCGGCACTCGCTTCCGTCAACGCCGCGGTCGTACAGGTGCCCTCCCTCGCGCGGCTCGAACACCGTCTCGGCGAGCTCGACCCCGAGCATGTTGTGCTCGGGCGGCTTGAAGCTGCCGAAGTCCTCGGTGAAGACCGAGAACGCTCGCTCGATCGGAGCGTCGACGACGATCGACGTCCGAACGGCTGTGTCTGCTGCAGGCACGGTCATGGGACCTCCTCCTGTTGCTCGACGGCTGTCTTGAATGCCGTCAAGGCTCGATTCCAGAACTGGTCGAGATAGGCGCGCAGGGCGCCAACCCCGTCCGGGTCGAGCTGGTAGATGCGGCGGTTGCCCGCGCGCCGGTCGACCACCAGCCCGGCGGCCTTCAGGACCTTGAGATGCTGCGAGACGGCGGGCCGGCTGACCGGCAGCTCCCGAGCCAGCTCGCCGACGGCGAATGGCCGATCGGCGAGGCGCTCGAAGATCGCCCGCCTTGTCGGGTCGCCAAGAACCGTCAGTCCATCAGGTCGGTAAGTCAAGACGAACGGTAAGACTACGCTTACCGACGATCTCTGTCAAGCGAGATCGAGGGGCGGCTTGGCGAGCACCACCGAGGTCTCGATCTGGCGGTCCGGGATCGTCCAGTACCTCTTCAGCAGCGCGGCCCCGCGCTGGGGTGAGGCGAGCGCGAATCCATGGCGGCGATAGAAGTCGATCGCCCACTCGGCCGCGGCCCAGGTGCCCACGAGCATGCGGCGCTCGCTGCGGGCCGAGAGGTGCTCGAGGAGCGCACCGCCGACGCCGCGCCGCTGGCTCCCGGGCAGGACATACGCGTGGCGAATCAGCTCGACGTCGCCCACCGCTTGGATGCCCATCACGCCGATCAGCGCCCCGTCGGCCTCGTAGCCCCAGAACGCCACCCCGGCGGCGATCTCGCTCTCGAGCTCACGCCGAGTCATGTATGGCTCGTGCCAGCGGTCCGCCGGGATCACGCCGCGATAGGCCTCGGCGGCGGCGTTGACGATCGCGAGGATCGCCGTGAGCTCGTCGCGACGGCACACCCGGATGCTGGTGCTCATATCGTCAAATCTAGGAGCGATCGAATCACGATTCGGATGGATGAACTCAAGACGAAGGAGGAGGAAACCGATGGCAGCGACGACTAGCGACTCACTGGAGGCCCTGGAGCCGTTCGTCGGCGAGTGGACAATGGCCTTGGCGTTCGAGGACATGCCGCCCGTCACAGATTCCGGCGCGCGTGTCATGTTCGAGTGGCTGCCGGGACAGCGGTTCCTGATCGAACGCTGGGAGGTCCCGGTTCCGGAGGCGCCGGACGGGATCGCGATCATCGGCGCCGATCCCGATAGCGAGGGCAACTACCTCCAGCACTACTTCGACTCGCGCGGCGTCGCCCGCGTCTACAAGATGAGCTTCGAGGACGGAGTCTGGAAGCTGTGGCGCGAGGAACCGGACTTCTCGCCGCTCGATTTCTCCCAGCGCTACACCGGCACTTTCAGCGATGACGGCAAGACCATCGCCGGCGCATGGGAGATCTGCCATGCCGGCGAGACCTGGGAGCACGACTTCGACCTCACCTACAGCAAGAAATGACGAGGCAACTTCGAACGAGGGAAAGGAGAAGCGGAGGGCGACGATGAGTACCGGAACGGCGAAGGTGACGCTCCCGACGGACGAGCAGATCCTCATCACGCGGGAGTTCGACGCCCCCAAGCACCTGGTCTACGAGGCATATACCACGCCCGGGCACGTGAGGCGCTAGTGGGCCGGGCGGCGCGGGCGAGATGACGGTCGCCGAGATCGACCTGCGGGTCGGCGGCGCGTGGCGCCACGCGTTGCTCGCGGAAGGCGGGTTCGAGGTCGCGTTCCACGGCACCTACCGCGAGATCGTCCGGAACGAGCGGATCGTCACGACGGAGGTCTACGAGGGCGAGCCCATGGGGGGCGTGACGGAAGAGGAGGCCAAGGAGGGAGCGCTGAACACCGTCACCGTTGACGAGGTGGACGGGCGAACGATCCTCTCGATCCTCGTAGTGTGCCCGAGCAAGCCGGTGCGCGACGCGATCATCGACTCCGGGATGGAGGGCGGCATGCAGGAGAGGCATGAATCTCCTGGAGGGGTCGCGATCTCGCTTCGCCGAGCGTCGCAGACTCCACTGACCCGAGCGGCCCCGCAAGGTAGTTGTAATCAGCCGCTAAGAAACCCGTAACCAGCCCCTCCTAGCGTGGCGATCGGGGGAGCCACGACACAAGGAGGACGCAGATGCGATCAATGCGGAGATTCGCGCTCCTGGCGGGGATCGGGGCGGTGGGGCTTCTGGCCTTTGCGCCGAGCGCAATGGCCCAAGACCGCGAGTACGAGGTCACGATCACGAACCTCACGTCTGGCCAGCCGCTGACGCCGCCGGTGGTGGCGACCCATCACGGCAGGCACGCGGTGTTCGAGGTCGGTCAGCCCGCCAGCGTTGGCGTGCGCGAGATCGCAGAGAACGGCAACAGCGCACCGCTGCGGGAATTCATCCAGTCGGACCCGCTGGGCCAGTTCGCTGGCTTCGCGGAGACAATGGAACCCCTGGTTCCGCCCGGAACGCCCGGTGAAGAAGAGATGGGATTCGAACAGTCGGCCACACTCACCGTCGAGGGGGGCCGCCGGGCGAACCGCCTCTCGTGGGTGTCGATGCTGATCTGCACCAACGACGGGTTCACCGGGGTCGACGGGCTCGAGCTGCCCGCCAAGGTCGGCAAGTCGACGACCGAGAGCACGAACGCCTACGACGCGTTCACGGAGCTCAACACGGAGAGGTACGCGGACATCGTCCCGCCCTGCCAGGGTCTGATCGGCGACTTCGGCGATCCGGGAACCGCAGTCAGCAACCCGGCGCTCGCCCAGGGCGGCGTGATCACCCACCACGCCGGCATCCAGGGCGGCGTCGGGCGCGACCTCGACCCGGAGCTGCACGGCTGGGAGGACCCGGTCGCGACGATCGAGGTCGAGCGCACCGGCTGACAGCACACCACTAACGGGCGGAAAAACTCCCTGGAGCGGCCCGGGCCGCGAGTGCCGCGGCCCGGGCCTCCGTTGCCCTGGGACAGGCGATTACACCTCGGTGAAGAAGTTCAGCCCGAACCGATCGAGAAGCCTTTGAGCCTCGATGTTGAGCTGGAAGAGCTCGTTCGTTAGACGAGGACGCCCATGGCGATCAGCACCGCGCCGCCGGCGGCCATGATCGCGCGGTAGTGGCGCTTCACGACGTCGAATGCCGTCGTCATGCGCGAGAAGGCGAGCGCGGTGAGAAGGAAGGGGATCGCCAGGCCAGCCGAGTTCCA